>Ga0307507_10003624_pt1 | contig 29331 bp, 13 predicted proteins | sample 7_EM_MG_FD_207223 | JGI IMG/M metagenome (GOLD analysis project Ga0307507, IMG submission 207223) | Populus trichocarpa ectomycorrhiza microbial communities from riparian zone in the Pacific Northwest, United States - 7_EM | ecosystem: Host-associated > Plants > Roots > Unclassified | place... | reverse complement strand
AGGACGTAATTATCCTAATGGAAGATGCGGAAAGTCTATAAGACTTAATAGATTAGTTAATAAAGATTAATAATAGGATCTATTAAAGGGAACAAGCTAAGAAAGGGTAAAACAGAGTTCTATAGTTATATAAGGCGTAGAGCATATATTAACAAATATAGAGCTAAAAACCATAGAATGGCGCAGAGCTAATAGACCTAAGTAGTACTAAAAAATCTAAGAGATAGATAAAGAAACTATAGAAACCTAGAGGTTAAGGATTAAGTAATTATAGGACTAGAGAGTAGAGGCTAAACTAGGGATCTTAGCAGTAGAAGACGTTTAGGCGGACTCCATAATAAGAAAAATGGTTTAAAGATAGAGCTTATATAAATTATAGAAAATAAGGTTATTTTGCTAAAGACTATAGAGGTAGTTAGAGTAACTATACAATAAAAGGCACCAGATTATTAGAGTATAATAACGCGGATATAGGGATATTGTATAGGACTAAGGAGTGTTTAATTAAACACTTTATGTTTTGTTACAATAACGGATACTAAATTTATAAAAACGCTAAGTATGGCGCAAGCTATTAGCTACAAGAGCTAGAGTTAAGAGGACTTAAAGGAACTAGAGAGTTAGATAAAGAATAAGATTAACTCTATAAGCTAGATTAAGATATTAAAGTAATATACAGATAAAGATTAGCAACAGTAACAATAGAGTTAGAGTACTTATTAATTAATAGTAATAAGGAAGAAAAGAAGGCTAACTAGAAGCACTTACACCTTAATAATATAATAGAAGCAGAGACTAAAACCACTATAGAACGCGGATTAGTAATAGGCGTTATAACACCGTTGGATATAGTATCCATCGCTTTATAAGACGGAAGGAGCAATATTTAGAGACAATTAAGCAAGCAGATAACTGCTAGTGCTAGCTTACCACTTATAAAAGGTAAAAGGCCATAGGTTTAAGATTCTTAAGAAGAGATAAGGAAAGCTCTAGACTTATAAGACGCAATAAAGATAGCTTAAGAGCCTATAACAAACAAAAACTAATAGGAAAGAGCAGTAACTTAGTTTAATAATAAACGAATAAGTATAGGATACAAGTTTAAGAACTACAAGTTTAGGGAATAAGTAAGAACGTTATTAGGAAGCTAAGATTTTAAGAAATAAATAAGGACTATAGTAATTCTAGGTAAACATAGTGTTTAGCTTAAAGATTAGAAAGTTAACACTAAAATTAAGAAGTAAGACGACTTTAAGGATCTAGCTGTAAGACGCAGAAAATAGAAAACTATGGATAAGTTTAGACAAAGAATTATTATATAGCAGGAGCAAAAGCTAGATAAGAGGTTAGCTATACTAGGTTATATAAGGGATAGAGCACCTATATAAAGAGTTACTAATAGGCCTAGTATAGGGACACTTAGAGTAAAGTAGTTGGACAAACTGGAATAAGAAGAAGATCCAGATATTCCAGTTAGGTTTAAAGAAAGATACACTAAAGGATATTACGATACAGCGATAATAAGGTACTTTCTTATAGATAGACTATATACACTAAACCAGTTATATGGAAAGTGGTATAGGCAACGACATAATAACAAATAGGAAGACTTTTATATATAGCTAGATAAAAAAGTTATCTAAGACTAACCCATTATAGAAAAACATATAAATCATATTAAAGGAGCATTAATTATAATATTAAGGAACCTAAAAGAAGGATCTAGGGACTAGAGAGGAGAATAATAAATTTTAGTACCCACAGCGGAAATACCAGTGGTTAGGTTAACTAGGTATAGGTTTAAACTTAGGGATAAAGACGAGCTAAGAGTTAACCTAAGTCACCTAGCGTATTATACACTATTGTAGATAGCTTATGTGGATAATGTATGCAATATATATAGGGCACTAAAAGACAAGAACCGGAAATACCTAGTAAGAATATATTAGGCACTAGAGGAAAAGTGGTTTAGAGATGCTAAGTATATATATAGATAGTACCTAGTAGAAGTACAGAGTTAGGGGGACTTAATACTTTAACCCAGAAGATTCCTTACGGAAGAATACCTAGATGGATAATAGTGGTGGGACTGCCTAGAGAATACTTGTCTATAGTATATAGAGGGAACTAGTAGTAGAGCTTTAGACCCTTAAAGGAATCTAAGGACGACACCTAAACTTATAAGTTAAATAGTAAGATTAGCAGTTTAAAGTATTAATAGATAGTAGAGTAATAAGAAACCACGTATTACTAGCAGTAGTAGAAAGGATAGGGTTACTATATAGACAAAAGGAACACCTGTATCCACTTATAATAATTTTAGGAGATTAGATAGCCTATAGAGGAGGTATTATTAATCTTAAAACAGGACCTATTTAGTTAACTATTAAAGGAAGACCAGTTAGAATGTCTTTTAATATCTTACTATTAGGAAAAGACAAGGCAATACTAGGAATGCCTTAGTTACAGAAATATAATTTAAAGATCGATTGGGTTATAGGTTAGGTCGATATTAGAGATACTTAATAACGTAAGATATAACAGTAAATTAAGTTAGTATAGTACTAAGTTGGAGCGATATACAAAGAGACTAAGCAAGGCTTAAGTTATATACTAAAAAGATACCACAAGTATAGCAAAAAGTTATGGTTACTAGAAAGTGAAAAGCTGTTAGAGTATATAGCATGGGATTATAAGATAGAGTTAAAACTAGGAATAAGTCTAAAGTTCTTTCTAATCTATAAGCTTACTAAAACTAAGTTAGTGGCACTTAAGGAGTTTGTTAAGGAGAACTTATAAAAGGGATATATTAAACTATTATAGTTATTAGTAGGATATCCAGTACTATTTATCCTAAAGAAAAACAGAAAACTTAGGATGTGTATTAACTATAAATAGTTAAACAGTATTACTAGAAAGGATAGGTATCCTTTACCCTTAATTAGCAAAATCTAAGATAGAATAGGTAATATAAAGATCTTTATAAAGATAGATCTAAGGTGGGCGTACCATTAGATTAGAATTAAGGAAGGCGATAAATAGAAGGCAGCCTTTAGGTTAAAGGAAGGACTATATAAGCTATTAGTTATATAGTTTGGGCTTATAAACGCACTAGTAATATTCTAAAAGCGAATTAATAGCGTGTTAGGAGAACACCTTAATGAATTTGTTATAGTATACCTTAACGATATTATTATCTACTTAGAAAGTGAGAAAGAATATAAGGAACATGTTAAATGGGTCTTAAAGAGACTATAAAAAGAATAGATACTAGTAGCTATTAAGGAATGCGAGTTCTTTATAAGAAAGACCAATTTTATAGGATTTATTATTAAACTAGGAAAAATTAGTATGGACCTAAAGAAAGTTAAAGCTATAGTAAGTTGGTAAGAACTAGAGAATGTTATATAGTTAAGATTATTTCTAGGGTTTTGCAACTACTATAGGAGGTTTATAGCATAGTGGTTAAAGAGCATTAAGCCATTTATAAGACTAATAAAGAAAGAGGAACCGTGGGTATAGGGAATAAAATAAAAGAAGTTGTTTAAGGAACTTAAGGAGTTATTTACCTAGGAACTAGTCCTTAAGATCTACCAACTAAAGCTAGAAACGGTTGTTAAGATAGATATATTAGACTTCGTACTAGGAGTATATTTGCTATAGAAGTATTAGGACGCATGGTATTTAATAGCGTACTATAGTTGGAAGGTAACACCACTAGAACTAAACTATAATATCTATAATAAGGAGTTGTTAGGTATAGTTACAGCGTTAAGGGAATAAAAAGCATTCTTATAAGGCATAGAGAAACTATTTATAGTTAAAATGGACTATAAGAACCTTATAGGATTTTTAATAATAAAGAAACTTAACCAAAGACAGGTTAGATGGGCAGAAATGCTTATAGAATACTATTTTGAAATTTAGTATACTAAGGGTATAGATAATATATAAGCGGATGCTCTAAGTAGGAAAGCTAAACTATAAAGTAACAAAAAGCCATTAGGGGCTTTACTGTAAAAGGATTAAGACGGATTAATTAGGTATAATTACCTAAAAATTATAGTAACTAGAGAAGGTTAGATCTATAAATTACTAGAGAGTAATTGGATATAGAAGATCTAAGAGGTATAGGTAGAGGATCTAGATATAGAATAGTATAAGAATAGAGAAACAACCTATATTCCAAGGTCTATTGTAAAGGGGTTTGTTAAGTTATTCCATAGGGGACTAATTTAAGGACATAATAGAGCTATAGGCTTAGTATTAAGACTTTAAGAGGAGTATATTATTTAAGGAATCTAGGGACTAGCCAGATAAGTTATAAGAGAATATCTAGATTGCTAAAGAAATAAACCAATAAGGTGTAAGCCATATAGAGGGCTATAACCTATTAAAATACCAGAGAGACTATGGGAAGTTATATTATAGGACTTTATTGTTAAGTTACCAAAGTTAAAAGATCCTATTATAGGACAAGATTATAATGCGATCTTAGTAATAGTAGACAAGCTTATAAAGTGGGGATACTTTATAGTATGCATAGAAGAGATGTTAGTAGAGGATGTCGCTAGAATATATATTAAGGAAGTATTTATAAGACATGGAGCACTAAGCAAGATTATATTAGATAAAGATCCTAGATTTATAGCAGCATTCTAGAAAGTATTTTTAGTGGAATAGGGAGTTTGCGCAGCAACCTTAATAGCGTATTATCTGCAGATGGATGGATAGACAGAAAGGTTAAACTAGATACTAGAATAGTATTTAAGGCACTATATTAATTACGCATAGAATAATTGGGTATTATTACTACTAGTTATATAGTTTATATATAATATAACACTATAAGAAGGAATGGGAACGTTACTATTTAAGGCGAATTACGGGTATAAGCTAAGGTTATTATTATTGCCACGTTAAGTAAAGAAGATAAGTAGTATAGCTAAAGAAAGAATGGAGACTTTAATGAATCTTTATATAGACCTTAAAGAAACAGCTAAACTAGTACAAGAGTAAATAAAAAGGTACTATAATACTAAGAGATCTGAGGGACTAGATCTTAAGGAGGGAGATAAAGTATAGCTACTATATAAAAATTTTAAGAGTTAATGACTAAGTAAGAAGTTAGACTACGTTAGACTAGGACCTTTTAAAGTTATAAAAAGAATTTTATTGGTTACGTATAAGCTAAACCTACTAGCTAAAATAAGAATTTACCCTATATAGGATATCGCAATACTAGAACCAGTATACGGAAATATTAAGCTACTAGTCTATAAGGCAGACACGTATAGAAGGTAAGAAGAAGATAAATAGCAAGTTTTAAAGATTATTAGTTATAAGGACGTAGATGACGAAATATAATACAAAATAAAGTGGATAGGCTATAGTAAGACTACCTAAAAACCACTAAGTAACCTAGAGAACGCTATAGGAAAGGTATAGAAGTATTAGAAAAAAGTAGATTAGGAAGTATTAAAAAGAGATTGCTAAAGGATAAGTTAACTAAAGGGGACCTAAGAGGAGTAACTACCACGTTACTTAGAGTTATTTCCTTTTCTAGAAACTCTACTTATTTATTACCTAGCTTAGCTAAACCTTATTAAATAAGTTTCTACTTCTTGGAACGAACCTTTTTACATACCCTCTTAAGATAAAGAAAACATGCCGAGGTAGACAAGTACGCCTTATAAGTAGCACGAGTACGCTAAAGCTCCGCGAGGGAGGTAGAGAGCTTATTATTAAGCTTTATAGCGGTAGATTAAATACAAGACCCTATAATAAGTTACTTAGGGAACTTAAAGACTGTTAAGAGTTATAGGACGCGTATATTTAGTGTTAGAGATAGAGCGAACGTCGCAGGACGATTAAATGTTTGCTTTAGTGCACTTTGAATAAGAGGATAGTTGTTAAGACGAAGAACTCGCTAGTGTAATATAGACTAATCCCTCTTTCGTATAATAAGAATATAGAGATGGCATAATCTCACCAAGCGATAGTATGGCAGTAACAGTGCGAGTATAACGTTACGCGTATAAAGAAGAAGATGCTTTAGGTATAATAAGTAAAGATATTAACCAGATTAATTAAACAGACATTATACCTCTAGTAGACAACTTAGAGATATTAGGAATCTTTAAGGACAAAGATAAAAAGAAGGGAGATAGTGTTATTGACAGCTTAAGTATAATATTATAACTACTTAGAGAAGAGTTGGAAGAAGCTAGTTGGTTAATATAGGCACGGTCTAGAATGGAGCTAGTGGAGCTATATAACGAGGAATGGTAACCAAGGTTATGTAGTATGCTATATATTAAACGCAAGGAATGGGAGGAACTTATATACCTTATATATAACACGTACCTTATGTACAAGAGAGGGTTTCTTAGGTATACGGTTATGTATTTAAAGGACCTTAGTCCCTACCATAGATAGTTCTCTCCTTGTAGTAAATCTTAGAATACAATTAGAGTTAATCTATTAGGCAACCACTCTACTAGTTATTATTACGTTGTTAACTTCTTGTTTACCTATACACCTAGCCTAATAATAGGACCCACCGTAGTTCTTGCTATAAGGTTCCGTTATAGATATCACTCTCTTATTACCTAGCTTAGCTAAACCCTATTAAATAAGTTTTTACTCCTTAAAATGGACCTTTTTACGCACTTTCTTAAGACAAAGCAGTTAAGTGTAAGTAAAGGCGCGGGCTTTAAGAGTATAACGCTCCTTATCTCTTACCTACTTAGCGCAAGTATAGTCTTTATCTTAAAGACAATAAATCTTGCCTAGGGCACTGGAGAGCTTATTATTAAGCTTTATAGCGGCAGATTAAACATAAAACCCTATAATAAGTTACTTAGGGAACTTAAAGACTATTAAGAGTTATAGGACGCGCACACTTAGCATTAGAGATATAGTAAACGTTATATAACAACTAAATATTCGCTTTAGTGCACTCTAAATAGGAAGAGGGCTATTAAAATAAAGGACTTACTAACGCAACGTATACTAACCCCTCTTTTACACAATAAGAATACGGAGATGGCATAACCTCACCCAGTAATAGTATAGAGGAGACTGTACGCGCATAATAAAGAGTTAAAGAAGAAGAAGATGCTTTAGGTATAATAAGTAAGGATATTAACTAGATTAATTAAATGGATATTATACCTCTAGTGAACGACTTGGAGATATTAGGAATCTTTAAGGATAAAGATAAAGAGGAGGGAGATAGTATTACGGACAGCTTAAGTATAATATTATAACTACTTAGAGAGGAGTTGGTAGAAGCTAGTTAGTTAATATAGGTACAGTCCAGGATGGATCTGGTGGAACTATATAACGAGGAATAGTAGCTAAGGTTACGTAATATAATCTATATAATCTATATAATCTGTGTAATCTATAGGATAGAGTATATAGAGCACACGTACCTTACGGAGCGAAGAGATTTCTTAGACGTAAGGTTGTGTATTTAAAGGACCACAGTCCCTACCTAGATAGTTCTCTCTTTATAGTAAATCTTAGAATATAATTGGAGTTAATTTATTAGGCAACCACTCCACTAGTTATTATTACGTTGTTAACTTTATTGTTTATACCTATATATCTAGCCTATTAACAAGCCTACCGTAGTTCTTGCTATAAGGTTCCGTTACATTTACTACTAGCTTATATAAAATTAACTAGATAATTAAAGATAAGGAAGCCCTAGCCTATAACTAGCTTAGTAGGGAAAGTGAGCTTATAGATAAGAAGCTAGTAGAATAGAAACTACTCCACTAATACCAGGAATTTAAGGATATATTTTCTAAGATAGTATCTAATATGCTCCCGCCTTATTGGCTATATAACTATAAGATTAAAATTAAGCCTAATAAAGAAAACACCCTTAGCTATAGCCCCCTCCGCCAGTAATCTATTAATAAGCTATAGGCCACTAGGCAGTACCTTATTAATAACCTTAATAAGGGCTTTATTAAGCCTAGCTAAGTCCTCTTTACCTTACCTATTCTCTTTACAAAAAAGCTAAACAGTAGACTCCGTTTTTGTATTAACTACTATTGTGGAAGGGTACGGTGTCTCTTAGATAGGAAGTCAGAATGCTGTCAGTCAGTCAGTCAGTCAGTCTGTCTGTCGGTCGGTCGGTCATAATCAGTTAAAAGTAATCAGTAAAGCAGTCTGTAAGATAAGGAGGAAAGAAGGAGGAAAGCCGAAGCTCAATAAATACAGGTAAATGCCAAGACACTGAGCATGGGACATTTTACCCCACCACACTATAAACTAAACTATAACGTATTTGGTAAGTAAGCTGGCCACCTTAAAACCCCACCAAAAATTAGAAATTCATACTTTAATATCTTAGCAACCACTTAATAATAAATTTTAATAATTTAAATTTGGACTTTTATATGCGCATTACAGCTTCTATTAAAGTTGCATAGTAATTAGTTTAGTGGTTTTTAAAATATTATAATTTGGGGGCTAAAATAAAGCCAAATTGCTATATTTTAAAAACCACTAAACTAATTACTATGCAACTTTAATAGAAGCTGTAGAGTGTATATAAAAGTCTAAATCTAAATTATTAGAATTTATTATTATTATCATTATTCATTACTTAACGTCCGATTTGGATCCCTATTGGGCCTACGCGGACTACTCCTTATATACATATAGGGAGAAAACTCTTTTAAGAAAACCCCGTAATCCGTCTCCTTACCTTTTAGGACTCGCCTACGAGGCGCCTATAAGTTACCTATAGTGCTCTACTACCTTACTTTTTAACCTCCTTAGGAACCACTGCTGCCGTAATAAGCCTACGGACGCGCTAGTATCGCAAACTTTACTCTACTACTATAGAGTCATTAGGGGGCGCCTATTACTCGCCCCTTTGCCTTCTATTACCATTTCCTTTGCAACCCAAAACTAGTCTAGCATATTTTAGCTAATAAGCTACTGGGTAACCGCCTTAAGACCTTTTTATATTAAGAGTAGTATATTATAGTTCTCTATGCTAGCTACTAAGAGTATAGCTTCTTAGTTGGTGTGTAGGGGGCATAACAGTATTACGTATTTTGGTGTCTGTCTTAGCTAGCCATATTCGCATCTTAGGCTGCCTATTAGGACACCTACCTAGTAGAGCCAATCTTTTAGTCCTATTATCCCTATTCTTAAGAGTGTTGCCATTATATTTTCTGCCTTTATTAGGCCTTCTTGGAGCTCTTAAGTATTTACCCCCTATAGCGTTAACCATACCACGGCTTAGGTTTCTCTTACCTAAGTCAGCCTCTATACCTTTAACTCCCATACGCCTCTCTAGCGTTAGTCCAACTAGTATTATATTATAAAAGATAGTTTCCTAGCGTTCTTTTATACTCTACTTTAGCTCTTTTTTCTTTTTTACTGTTGTCTTTACTAGCTTCTTATACGTCTCCCTTCCTTCTCTATATAGGCCTAGGCCCTAACGTAGCACTATTCTTCTTCTACTTTTTTTACCTGTTTCTCCAATATCTTTTCCCTACTTTAGGGTTGTTAGTTTATTCTCCTATAAGGCACCCTAGGGTCCCTCTATAGTTTATTTAGGCGTGTCTTAATATACTTTATAACATTAGAGTTGCGTTTACTTTGCGCCCTTTATATTACAGCGGCTTCAATATATAGTTATAGGGGGGGAATATTGGCTTCCTTCTTAAGCAGTGCTATAGCCGTTCGCTTATACCCGCCTATTATACTCTAAAGGCAGACTGTTTAGACCTTTTAGAGTGGTTTAAGGAGTAATTTAGGGGGGCCCTTTTTAGTTTCTCCAATGGCCCAAACACTAGATCTATATGTTATAGTTAGCCGGACAACTGCTGTATATAGTAGGCGTAACCTCTAGAAGTATGGACCCTATATAGAATTAACAATCCTGGATAATATAATATACTATACTTGGCCCTTATAGGCCACTTATACTATATATGCGCTCTACTAGAGCTTACTATCTACCCATACTCCTAATACCCTTAGGCCCTAAACTGGTTAACCCCTAAAGCCTTAGATATAGATTATATATTAGAGATTTACAGATTAGTTGCGTTTTCTTATAAAATAGATTAGCTGGTATTTCTCTAGTAAGAATTAGACTCTATATCGTCTTACCTATTCTATATAGGTATTATAGGCTTTCTCTAGTGTTTTATAGTTCTCTGCAGCTGCTGGCCTATATATAATTAGGTTTATATCGTTAACAAAGCTTATCCCCTAGGTCGCCCCTTTCTTAAAGGTGTTAAATAAGTTGCTTATAAAAAAAAGGAAGAGTATAGGCGAAAGAGGTAATCCTTATAGTATACCTATTATAACTATAATAGGGGGGCTCTAGTATCCGCTAAAGACCAGTAATATCTCTTTCTAGCCTATAAACCCTTAAACAAATTGTATAATCTATTCTAGGAAGCCCTTTACCCTAAGGATATATAGGAGGCGCTTATAGGGTATATTATTATAGGCGCCACTAATATCTAGGCTAAGCATTAATACTATAAAGTCCTTACGCATAGCCTATGCAGTTTTAATAGTAGTAGCGAGTAGTATAAGTGCTAATAGTATTAAGCAATTCTTTCTTGCCCTTATTTAGCTTTATAGTAGTAGGGCATATTTCTCTACCATATCTACTATATAGTCCGCTATAACCTTTTCTAAGATCTTGCTTAGGGTGTTTTTTAAGGCAATAGGGCGGTAGCTTCCTAGAATTAAGTAGTCTACTTTACCTTCTTTTTATAAGATAACCATCGTTATAAATCTTCCAAGTTATAGGTAGTAGCCTATTGCAAAGCATACTCTGGCTATATCTATAAGCTAAGGTGCTATAAGTGGACTACAGGTCTTTAAGGCTTTGTTTAGGATCCCATCTAGTCCTAGTGCTATATTATTTAAGAGGCGACTAATAGTTCTAGCCATTTCTTTAGTTGTTATGTCACTATTAACCCTTAGGCAAGTTACTAGTGTTTCACTAGTAATATCACTAAGGTCTACTAAAGCCAGTTAGGGGAAAAATCTTTCTATAAGGATCTTTGCCTTCTTATTGTTGTTACTTATAGCCTGTGGTTCGCCTACTCTTTATAGGGGTAGTAGGTGTATGTCTTTTACTAAATATCCCGCCTTTTTCTTTACCCATTTTGCTATAGTCTAAAGGCCCTTATTATAGGGGATGCTTAGGTTAGTAGTATATTTATTTATAAACTATCTCTAGTTGTTTCTTACTTCTTTTTTTTAGGGTATTTTTTAGCTAGTTTCTTATGTCTTTATATTATCTCTCGTCTTTAGGGTTATAGCTACTTGTATATTTCCTTCTTACTTATTATTAGCTAGCCATAAAAACCGCGCATTATACGGACTATGCGTGTCGCGCGTAGGGGCCTAGTTTTAAGACTAGGCAATGCTCTTTTAGCCTATTTTTAATTACTGCCTAGATCCTTTCTAGTCTTTAGTTAATTTCCTTAGGGGTAGCTAATAAGCCTCGCTTATTTAGTATTAGGTGGATTTCTTCTAGGTCTTAAAGTTATTATTTAACTATATTAAGGAAACTGTCTGTCTTAAGCTTCCTTATTGCGTATCTTTTACTATTTAGTTGCGCCTTAATATCCAAATCTAGCTATATCTAGATAGGGATATGGTCTAAGGTAAGTGCCCATTCTTCTTTAGGGATACACTTTTTAAGTCTCTAGTATAGGCCATCGTCTATAAATATAAGGTTAATTATACTTCTAGCGGTGCCTTATTACCACGTAATTACTCCTAGGGGAGTAGCTAGCTTAAGGCCCCAGATATCTATAGCTCTTAGTAGGCACTCTACCTATTATTTAGCAGCGATATAGATACCCCCCTACTATGGGTAGTAGAGGTTTATATCTCCTAATAAAATAAACTCTATGCCTTTGGTTTCTAGTAAGCTTATTACTAATATAATATTCTCTATTTATAGGACCCCTTTAACCCTAGGGTTATACACATTAATAATTTATACTGGTCCCCTATATATCTAGATTGTTATAACTGCAATATCTAGGTTAACTACTTGCTATAACTATAAGGACAGGCTAACAGCCTTATTAATCATAAAGTATATACGTATAGCTGCTTTTAGTTTGTATAGGAGCTAGAATCCTCGGGGGCAGTATATTAATTATATATAGGTATTATAATACAGCTCTTATATAGTAAGGATATAGTATTTCTCTAGGTCTAGACTGTCTAGTAGGGGCCTTACAAGGCGGTAGTTTGTATTACCGCAGTTATACTATATAATAGATAGGTAGCGGACCCCTAGCGAGGGTTATTTAACTCTCCTTTATTCTTCGCTTCCTCTATTTCTACTTTCTCTAGGATTTTTAGAACTTCTATCTCTTATATCTACACCCTAGTCGCTACTTATTTTGTATAGGGCTTTCTATTCCCGTGTTTTATATTCCTACTAGCGCTTCTATATCTAAATCTGTTATTATTTCCGGTTCTTTCCCTAGTCTTACTAGTCGGCTTTATGCCCTTTATAGGTTAGCTATAAATATTAGATTTACCGCGTTTAGTCTAATTCTTAATTATTCTAGTCTTAAGCTTGCTATAGCTATCTATAGGGGTCTTCCTATAGGGCGTCCTCTCTCTTATATCCCCTATAACCCTTATATCCCTATTTGGTCTAATAATATCACGCGGCATCGCTTCTAGCCCGTTAAGGCTTGGGATGGCTGGCCTAGCCCCCTAGTATTAAAGGTAGGGAACGCCAGGAAGGCACCTATGTCCCCCTAGCTTATTGCCTATTATTTCTATTTATATAACCTAGTGTATAGTTATTCCCGTAGCTGTTAAGCCCTTGCCTTCTATTTTCTATATTTAATACAGTCTACTCTCTCCTACGCCTTATATGTGCTTTAGTAACAGTTTGCGTATTTTATTTAGTCTTAATTTAAGCAGTGTCTTATATTATAGGGGCCTATATAGTGGCCACAGCACACCTATACTGCGCATGTGGATTGGGTATATCCCTATTATATATAGCGATAGTATTATTCTAGGCGTAGTTTATAGTTATAAAGCCTTATATTATATATAAGGCTATTTATAATTATTCCTTTTTAGATAAGGAGTTTTTGCATTCCTAGTATATATATACTAATAATAAGGGAGCTATATATTTAACTAATATCTCCCTAGCGAGTCCCTAGCGACTTTTATATTCTCTTATTATTCTTATTATATGCTTAGATTGCATTTTCTTATTAAAGCTATTAGATTTAGGTAATCTTAAGTCCTAGTATAAGGCGTTCCGTATATTTTACTATCTCCTATATAGTTGCTGTATTATTCGCCTAGCATCCCTTTTCTACCCTAAGGCTTATAGGAACCACTAGGACTTTAACTGGGTAGTCTTTATAGAGCACTTTTATGCTAATATATTCTCCTAGCCTGTCCCCTACCCTTATAGCTTATTCCTTTACCTATTAGTCCTTTAGGGTGACTCTAATATCTCCGCTCCTTAGGTATTAGACTATAACAGCGTTATAGACTTCCTTATAAATCTCTATAAGGACTTCTGTTTCTAATTATCTCCTAAGCCCCTCTACTTTTTCTATATTTAGTTATATTATAATTATATACCCAGTTGTTATCTTAAGGGGGTTAGGTTCCCTATGCTATAGAAGTATAGCTATAGCGGCCTAGGTACGGTTTGCTAGTAAGGAGGGGTTTTATTTATTTTTAATTTTACTTAGCCGTTAGAGGATTTAATTAAGGGATTGCTAGAGGGGCGCCTAAGGGACGCTAGACTAGCGGAGCTATTCTACTAGCTATATTAGTTTGTTATAGCTAACGGTTGCTCCCCTATAATTGCGGATACTAGACGCGTCCAATAGGCTTTATATTTTGTCAGATGCCTTCTTAATAGAGGTATTTCCGCTTTATAGTATGGTATTCGCCTGTTCTTGTTATAGAGGGCCATTGCTAGGCGTGGTTCTGGCGGTCGCGCACAAGTGCAAACCACCGTCGTTTAACGTGTACCTCCCCTACGATGTAGGCATCTTAGGGGGATTCTCTGGGTGTTTTTTAAGGTTCTTTTTGGTTAGTTTTGGTCTTTTTAGGCCGGGTGCAGCAAGAGCTCTAGTCTTGGAATTGATTTTATTAATTACTTAGAATTTATTATTAAGTGGTTGTTAAGATATTAAGGTATGAATTTTCTAATTTTTGGTGGGGTTTTAAGGTGGCCAGCTTACTTACGTGGCCAGCTTACTTACCGAATACGTTATAACCTACAAAGACCAATATCCGCTGCCCTTACTTAAAAAAATACTGGCCTGTATAAGTAAGGCTAAGATTTTTATAAAGCTTAATATCTAATAGACCTTAAATTTAAGGATCTTACTATATTTTAGACCTGCTATAGATTATATAAATACAAAGTACTACCTTTTGGACTAACTAATAGACTGGCTATATACTAACAGTATATAAATAACGTACTCTTTAACTACCTTAATGACTTTTATACAGCCTACCTAGATAATATTATAATTTACTCTAAGAATAAACTAGAATATAAGAAGTATATCTATAGAGTCCTATAATGGCTCCATAAAGCTAATCTCCAAGCTAATATTAGGAAATTAAAATTTAGTGTTAAGCGCACTAAGTACCTAGGATTTATTATTAGTATAAATAGAATTGAGGCAGACCTAGAAAAAACGGCTATAATTAATTAATAGGAACCCCTAAGGACTATAAAGGGGGTATAGTTATTCCTAGGTTTCTATAACTTCTACTAACGCTTTATTAAAGACTATGGCAAAATTACTTAGCCCCTTAACTACCTTACTAGAAAGAACTAACCCTTTTATTTTAATAATGTATATAAAAAGTCCTTTAATAAACTTAAAAAGCGGCTAGTCTCTGCTCTGCTACTAGCCTATTTCTACCTAGAATGGCCCTTAATGCTAGAAACGGATGCTTTAGATAGTGTAATAGCTGCTATCTATTCCCAGAGACAACTAGATAGAGAATAGCACCCTATTATATACTATTTAAAAACTATAATAGATGTAGAGCTAAATTACCATATCTATAATAAAGAGATGCTAGCTATTATCTCTAGCCTTTAGTACTGGTGTATATAGCTAGAGTGGACTCCTAAACCTATTTAGGTAGTTTTGGATTGTAAGGCCTTAGAATACTTTATAATAACTAAAGCCCTTATAGCCCGGTAGGTATACTAGGCGGATATCCTATCTTAGTTCTACTTCCTAATTATATATAGGCCAGGCGCAACCAACTATATAGATATCCTTATAAGGCGTAAATAAGACCTAGATGCTACTATAACTAGAGCACCTTAACCCCTAAATATAGGCAGAACTAAATAGAGACCCTATAAAAGCCAAGATATGCCCTATTAATGCTATAGAACTTAACCTTATTAATAAGCTACTGTAAGTAAATTATACGGCCCCTTCTTTATAGGAGTACCATAAAAAGGCAAAGGATATTACCAGCCTATAGTCCCTTAAAAACGGATTACTTAAGCATTAGGAATGGCTAGTAGTAGTAGAGGAACAGAACTTACAGACTTAGCTTATTACTAAAGCATATACCTAGGTCTTTACGGCCCACCCTAGAAAAAATAAGACCTATAGGATTATTGGTAACTGCTACTACTGGCCTAGAATAGTTATGGATATTAACCGTTATATACGGAACTGTAACAGCTGCTGTAGATCTATAATCCCATAAGATAAAACCCTAGGTGTCACGGAACGCGGGCAATGGCTACAAAGCGTATGTATTTAGGGAGTCTACAAGACGTTGCGCGATCGATCGTAAGGGTCGAGGGCGTAAGGAGGTGATATACCCTCGCGTAGCTGACATAAGCTGTACGCGAGGTGTACGCGAGAGCACGGGGTTCTCCTATGGAGGCCCCTACGGTTGGGTTCCGTGACACTACCCCCCCTCCTATTAAGGCGGAGCTCCGGCGACGCTGTGGTTGCTATGTATATATAGGGGGAAATGCTTGGGGTATCTAGAAGAAGGAATATCGTTATAGGTGTAATAGGCTTGTACAGGTGCTTCTAACTTGAAGCTTATAGGTTGCTACTATGCAAAGGTACTAGGCTATAGAGGGGAAGGAGGCTGTTAGGGACTTGGTAAGGTACGAGGGTGTTGCTAAGGCGCTAGTAGTAAGCAAGCTAATAGCAATTTTCTATCCCAGGGATAGAAAATCCTAATTGGTTAGCTTCTCCTTAGCGTCTAGAATCTGACCAATTAGACAACTTTAACCGGCGGTTGAAGTTCCTTAACATCTCATTAAAGTAGTCACGTGACGGTAATATACAACGATTTAGCTGTGACGGCTCCTATAGGGGATTAGGTACGAAATCTCTACTTAGGCCTAGTTTCTGTGGGTTTATGTAGTAGAAATTGCTAATTAGATCTTTTACATTTTTAAAATCTTCCTATAGTTGCCATTCTAGCTAATCTATGTTAAATCCTATGTAGGTAGCTTTATAGTAGAGCCACCATCCTCTGCCTTTGCTAAAGTATTTGGAGTTAATAATTTGTTTAATAGTCCACTCTTTATAGTTCTCGTCTTTGTTCTTATCTTAGATTAGTACTGGTGGGGGTTTAGGCTATATTTGTCCTAGTAGAGGGTTAGGCTGGTAAAGGTATAGTAACCATAAATAAAACATAGGCCATATCCCGCGGGTGGCTAAGGCAGGCGGGAGCTCTAGTTTATATATAGCTCCTCTATTAATAACTTGTTTAATCTAATAGGGGCTAAGGTTCTTGTAATTAAGTAACTTTATAGGTCTCTGTATAGAGATATTATATGCATCTAACCATACCCAGTCACTAACACGTATCTTAGGTGGTGGTGTTCTGTAATAGTTAGCAAAGTAAGCTTATTTCGCTTAGGCCCAGGCCATCTCTCCTTTATAGTAGTTAAGTAGGTCTTTTATACGGTCTATATGTTAATTGGTAAGTAGCATTTTAAGGCGTTTTCTATATGGCAGTTTCTTATTAATAGGCTCTGGTGGCTCTATACTAGATTATAGGTGATATCCTTTATTTGCAAAGAATAGGGTAAGTCCTATAGTGGCTAAGACATGGTTGTTTACTGTAAATTTACCTAGTGGAAGATAGTCTACCTAGTCATCCTAACTATAGGCGACTACCTGTTATAAATACGCCTTTATACTAGCGTTAGCGTTTTCCGGTTATCCCGCAGTTTTATAGTAAAAGGATGTAGATATCTTAACGGAGATGCCAAGGCGTTAGCAGATCCGCCTCTATATGTTAGAGTTAAATTGCGTGCCTTAGTTAGACGTGATAGAGTTAGGTAACCTATATAGTCAGTAGACTTCGTGGAGAAAGGCGTTGGCAACGTCGCTTACGGCTACGCCTTTAGTTAGGACGTAGTGGCGTTCTTTTATAAGTTGGCATATTATCATAAGGATGTTCTTATAGGTTCGGCCATATTGTTTATAAGGTGGTAGGTTAATAATAAAATCTATAGCGATATCTGCCCATCGTCGTATAGGTACTGGTAGAGGGTATAGCAGTCCTTGGTACTTTATGTGAAATACTTTAGTATGTTTATAGCTATAGCAGGCGCTTATAAAGCGTTCGACTAAGTCTATTATTTTAGGCTAAAAGTAGTATTGGCTGAGAAGCTTATAGGTTCCTCCTTTGCCTAGGTAGCCGCTTAATCGGAGGTTGTAGGCCATTTGGATTAGTTGCCGTTATAGGTCTTCTAAGTCGGGGATAAATAGATGGCCTTTATAATAAAGCCTGTTCTCTTTTACTTCTAAGGCTGTTATATCAATCTAGCCTAAGCTTTAGAGGTTAGTAGGCAGTATATAGGTGCTGGCGATCTTTGCGGCAATTAATTAATACAGTAATGGGTCGACAGGGGTGTTATATACTGCGGTAATAAGTTTGTTAATTTTAGGGGGTAACTCTAGTTCTGTAGTATAAAGCTAAGGGGCGGTTGGTTTTATCTTAGGTAGTATGCCTAGGGCTAAGTTTCGTGCTTTTAGGATTGTTTGTCGTTAGAATTAATTATAAGGGTCATCTTCTAACTAAGGAAGATCTTGCGAACGGCGTATTAGGCTATTAGGCTTAGTACCTTATACTCCTAGCCTATATACAATTTTAAAGTTAAAACTAGAGAGGAACTCGTTCTAACGTGCTTAGCATTAGTTTAGTTATTTCGTAGTTATAAAGTACTCAAGGTTGCAATAATCTGTAAGGACCTTAGTTGGCTAGTTAGGTTCTACTAAGGAGAGTTCTAATTAGAATTCCTTAAACGCTTATACAATTGCAAGGAGTTCCTTATCATAGATCTCATAGTTACATTCTTATAGTGTAAGCTTAGACGAGTAGAATGCGACTAGGTAGAGAAGACCGTTATTACCTATCTAGAAGAGGACGCCCATGTTAACGTGGTCTGAGGAGTTAGTCTTAAGGTAGAGTTATTGTCCTGGTATAAAGTGAGCTAGAATAGGTGCTTTAGTAAACGCATCTTTTAGGTCTTAGAACGCCTTTTCGTATTTAGGCGTCTAGATAAAATGTAGATATGTTTTTCTTCCTTTTATAGAAAGGCCCTTTGTTCACATCATTGCTATAAGTAGTGCTATAACACCCAAAAAGTTATATATAAATTTTTGATAGAAGTTGGCGAAACTAAGGAAGGCTTATACGTCCTTAATATAGGTAGGGGTTTACCATCTGGTAATTGTATATACTTTTTCGGGGTCTATACGGATACCCTTAGTAGTAATAATTAGTCTAAGGTATTTTACTTCTATAACTAAGAATTCGCACTTCTTTAAATTAATATAAAGTCCTACGTCTTTAAGGCGCTATAGGACCTTTTAAACATGCTTAGTATACTTAAAAGGGTCGTCGCTGTAAATAAGTATATCATCTAGGTACGCAGAGTAGAAGTCGTCAAGGTAATCCCATAAGGCATTATTAATATAGCTTTGGAAGCTGCCTAGGCCGTTGCATACGCTAAAAGGTATAACGGTATATTTGAATTGGCCGAAGCGCGATGCGAATACAGTTTTCCATTCATCACCTTCCCATATTTGGAGGCGGTTAAAGGCGGCAATAATATTAAGTTTAGTATAGATTTTGGCTTAGCTAAGCCGTTTAAGGGTCTCGCGTATAAGCGGTATAGGGTATTAGTTCTTAATTATAATAGCGTTAAGTCCTCTATAGTTAATATAGAATCAAATACCTCCTCCTAGCTTTTTAGCAAGGAGGATAGGGGCGGCTACTAGGGATATACTGGGACAAATAAACCCTTTATTAAGGTGCTCGTTAATATACTTTTTAACAACTAGGAGTTTGTCTTTTAACATTAAGTAGGGTCTTTTATAGGGCAGCGTTTTTCCTTATTTAATATTAATGGCATAGTCGTCAGGTTGATATGGGGGGAGTATATCTGCGCTCTTTTATAAGCATATGTTAATAAAGTTATGGTATCTCTTAGGGAGGAGCTTGCGGAGTTTCTTATTAGTAAGTCCTTTTTTAAGCTTTATAAACTTCTTAAAGTCTAAGGGTGAAAGTCCGTAGAGTTTTATAGGGGCATTGTTTTCTGGGAGGTTAACTATATCTATCCTATTACTATAGAGAACGTGGTCCTAATCTTTATTAAGCTTATATAGTCGTGATTAGGAGGCTGTGGTAACGGTCCAGCCTTTCCTATATGCTATACGGTAGAAGGCCGCGGCGCTTACGTAGTGGCAGTTGGTTATAGGTGGGGTAATAAGGGTTTCCCTAGGTTAATATCCTAGGGAGTAAATAGAGGCGGCTAGGCTATACCCTAGGCAAGTCTCTCTGCAGTATTTAGAGTTAAAGGTTACTTCTCTCTTTTACTAGTTAATGGCGGGGTTGTATTATTTAAGCCAGTTTATTTCAAGGATAATAGGGTAGTTTGCAAGTGGTATAATATAGGCCTAGAGCTCCTCCTAGTATCCATTTATGTTTAGGTAGAGTTGTGCTATATAGGTAATCTTTTATGTAGTATAACTACCGTTAGCAAGTTATAGGGCGCGGGCTTTAGCAAGGGGTAAGGTAGGTAGGTTATAAGTGCGTATAAATTAGGTATCTATAAATTTATTAGTAGCTCCGCAGTTAATTATAGAATGGGTTTTATATTATTTCTTGGTGGTAGTTTCTTCTATAGGTAAGACTATTTGCTTCTATTCTTCTATTCTTACTAAGCTATCTATTAAGCAAGCCAATATATAGATCCCTCTATTGTCGGAGTATCCTAACCTGCGACTTAGGGCTGGGACTTTACGTTTTTTGCTTCCGCGTCTAATTTTACTACTATTACTGCATCTTCGTCTTGTGCGGTAGTGGCGCGTAGCGACGTATTTAGTGTCTGGGGTATAGGGTTAGGTGTTTAACAGCAGCTGCTAAACCTAGCCATTAGGCAGTTTAGGCTATAGCTATAACAGCCTTCTTAACGGCATCTATAGCAACGCCTTAGCTTCTGGAGTAGCTCGCGCTCTCCATCTAGTAGCTTCTTTGGGAAGGCTGGTATGGAGAGGTCGATATTAGGACTAGTGGTATTACTTAGGGTAGTGGGCGTTAGTAGTTTGGTAGGTCCGGAGGGCTTCTATAGGGAGGTCTTTAGGCAGGGGTTTGCAGTAGTAATCTAGTTTAGCCGTTGTTTAATCTTCTATAGGGCTGCTACCATATTATAAATGTTGTTATAGTTGTGGCTGGCGGCTGCGTGACTAAGGCGATAAGTAACTTTTTTAAGGAGATCTTCCTGGTCTTTAGCGTCGTCTTAGGTAAGGACTCCAGTGTATTCCTAGAATTTAATATAGAACTTGTTAAATAATTTAGTAGGACTTATCTTTAGGGCGCGTAGTTTAGCTTAACTAGTAGCCACTAGGTTATGGTCGCGGTATATTTAGTTAAGGTTATTAAGGACTTCCTAGTGGGACTACTACTTCTAGGGACTGCTAGTCTCCTATTAAGCGAAAAGCCTATTAAACGGAATGCCCTTTGTTTGTCCAATAATATAGCCAATCTTAGTATCTTCTGTAGGGAAAAGGTAGGCGCTCTAGGCCAGTTTCTTGTGGGTTTATATCTTCCAGTAGCTATATTCCTTGCGGTTACCCTTAAAGATTAGAGGATTAGGGTAGCGTATATTAGACCCTATAGTAGTAGTTTGGGTTTAATTATTGTGGCTTTTATTATTACCACTGCTATAGTAGGGGTTCCCGTTAGGTAAAGCTGCTTAGCGCTAACCTTCTGTTAAGTATTAAGTAGGTAAGGTTGCCGGGGGCGTAGAGACTTAGGTGGCGTTATATACAGTAAAGAGGTATCTGGTATCGTTACAAATATGCTTATTAAGCTGAGATTATAGGTATTTAATTATACCCTCTCTCTTAGTAACTGTAGCAATAAGTATAATCTTAGCCTTCTTTAATTATTAGACGTCGTGTTTAGACATATAGAGGTTATCTTTAATCTCTTAGCGTATGTTGTTAGCGAGCGCCTTACAAGCTTATAGGTCTTGGATAATATTATAATCTTAGGCAGCACGCATCTTAGCTTATATAAGCTTTAGATAGTAGTTCTATAGAAGGTGGTAGTATTTATTAGGTTCTTATGCTACTATTTTTATAAATATCTTAGCGTCTCGTATCTTAATCTCAATAGGTAGTAGCCCTTCGGCTTATTTATCCATGGTTATATAGTTAATAAAGAATAAGACATTGTTAATATCCCCCTTATAGTTGTTATAGTCTTTTAAGCTACTAGGCTTCCCTTTAGGGGTTAAGGCTAGGGTTAATAAATTAAATCCTCCTAGAACTGATTAGTATCGTGGTTTTAATATAGGTATTAGGTTGTTCTTTAAGTTTGATATAGTAGCTAGTAAGGAATTTCGTCTTACTATTATTAATTCTTTAGGAGTACAAAGTGAGGTAATTTATAGACACGCTGCTTCTAGCAGCGTCTGCGGTATCGTGGAGACGTAGAATTGGTCGTAGGCTAAACATCGGTAAAGAAAAAGGCGTAACGTAATATCACGGAACGCGGGCAATGGCTACAAAGCGTATGTATTCGGGGAGTCTACAAGACGTTGCGCGATCAATCGTAAGGGTCGAGGGCGTAAGGAGGTGATATACCCTCGCGTAGCTGACATAAGCTATACGCGAGGTGTACGCGAGAGCACGGGGTTCTCCTATAGAGGCCCCTGCGGTCGGGTTCCGTAACACTAGGACTATTAAAACCACTCCCAATACTAGAGCGCCCTTAGTAGCATATCTCTATAGATTTCTATAAGCTACCTATAGACCGTAGCGGATATAATATAGCTATAGTTATAGTTAACCGCTTTAGCAAGCGCCTGTTTTTAATCCCTTGTTATAAGAATATTAATGCTAAAGAGGCAGCCTAACTATATATCTACTATGTCTACCGAATTTACGGACTACTAGATACTATTATATCCAATTATAGGCCGCAATTTATATTGGCTTTCTAGAATGAGTTTACCTGGATTTTAGGCATTAAGCTAAAGCTTTTTATAGCATACCATCCCCAGATAAACAGTTAGATGGAGATTATAAATTAATATTTGGACTAAAGACTTCGGTCCTTTATTAACTACTTTTAAGATAATTAAGCTAAACTGCTACCCCTAATAAACTATACTTAGGCAACCCTACCCTATAACTTTACGGGGTTTATATCTATTTAGCTAGAAATAGGCTACTTACCCCATATAAGCTTTAACTAGGAAAGACTAGAAGGACCCTAAACTATATATAAAAAACTATCTTATAAGGAAGCCTAGTAGTACGCTAAGCGCTTAAAAGAAGCCTAGACGGTAGCCTATATAAATCTAGAAAAGGCCTAGAAGTTAATATAATAGTAGGCGAACAAGTATAAATAAGAGCCTAACTTTACTATAGGTAATAAGGTCTAGGTTATAACAAAGAATTAAAAGATAGAACAGCCTAGCTGTAAGCTAGACTATCAAATAGTAGGACTATATAAGGTCTTTAAGAAGAGAGGTAATTTATACAAAGTAAAGCTCCTAGATTTGATTAAGGTCTACCCTGTTTTCTCACTAGATAAGCTATAAAGAGCTATAAACAACCTATTACCTATATAAAAGAATAAACCGCCCCTGCCAATTTAAGTTAATGGTAATAGTAAATGGGAAATTAAAGAAATACTAGCCTGTAAACTTGTAAGGGGAACACTAAAGTACTGCGTAAGTTGGAAAGGATATAATCTGGACCCTACCTAGTACCCCACATGGAATCTTATAGGTAGTCCCCATAAGTTATAAGAGTTCTATAGCCGTTACCCTAACGAACCTAAACCGCCAAGGTGCTTAGATGAGTGGATGGAATACTAGCACAGTAAGGATAATAGGTTGCCTATAGAGCATAGAGATAAGAACGCCCTATAGGTATAATACGGATATACAAAGCCTAAGGGCAGGCTTTTTTGGAGGGGGGGTAATGTTACAGTACTGGCACATTGCCGTTAGATTGCCGCAAATTGTTGCAGATTGCCGTTACGTGACCAGAGAATTGTATATAACTTCAAGCGGTGCTTCTGTTCTTCCCCTTTCCTTTCTCTAGCTTTGGATCCTCGTTTATAGACAATACAATCATGCAGGCTTGCGCGACCCTCCCGCCGTGCTCGTGCCTTGATTGACTGAGTCGCTAACATCTACCGCAGATCTCCTAACAAGGTTAAGCTACGATACTACTATAACAAGTCCTAAAGGAGGATTAGATTAGCTTAGCAAAATAAGTCGCTTTTCTCTTTGCCCAGTCCTCTAGAGCGATCTAAACCGCAGCCTCTAATATGGTATGCTGGCCTAACATTGCTAGCTTTAGACTACTTAAAGCTATTAAATATTACGATGTTATTTACACTTAAAGTGCCCGTGTTAAACTCGGCGGGACCGACGGGGGTGGGGCATTGTAAGACCCTGCCAATTACTTAGTTCCAGACAATCTTCAAAAGTAGAGCACGGAATTTGGAGCTTCTGGCGCATATTTCTATGACGTGTACACTTTAACAGTTTCGGTTCTCGTCGGGTTTGCTGCAGAAAAGAGTTGACATGTATGATCAGTAGAGACGAAAATCCTAAGGCTGAACTTTAATTAACAATTTTCAGTAATATCTAAAACAATTGAGAACGAAGTAAGGGCGGTCAGTTTGAAGATATGAGAGTAATGCTAGTTGCACAGTCGGTAATCTCCGAGAAGTGAAAACAGTCGTGTCTTGAACTCTATTTGAATGGCTGTTCAACTGTGTATCTTATTCTGAACTCCGAATTTGATCATTCGTCCCTTAGAAACCCCTGTTCTGGCCAAGAGATATACATTATTAACCAACAGCTCTGAAGTATCAAATCCTTAGGGTTTTGTAAAACTCATAATTCGTGGAAGAGTCGTGATTTCATAGCTTTTCAAAGAATTAAATTCATCGAGCCATCAATATTGCACGAAATTGCTAAAGATCCGCCTTCGGCGTCGCCTCAGGCTCCTTTGATGGTTCTTCTGTTTTGTCCAATATTTTCTCGCTCCCTTGATCTACAGATCCCTCCGACACGGTTGCCTTTTCTTCCATAGTTTCTTCCGTGATCTTCAACCTTTTTGCCTCTGGTTGTCCCTCTTCCGTTGGTTCAGTTGTAGGCGCGTCGGGGAGCTTAGATGCGAGTTCGGATTCTTCAGTTTGTTCCTCTCCTTCTGCGTTTTCGGGTTCTTTGACAGGCGGGAAGAATTGTCTGCGATACGATCTAGTCAGCCAAGTATCCAGCAATGGAGAATTGCAAATCAAGGAAAAATAAGCTGGTCGCAAAATACTTACGGAAGCCACCGGTGATAAGCTATCTCATCTTTCACCATAAAATTACAGAAAATAATCCTCTCAAGGCTATCCCCATTACCTTCCTCCAAAAATTTCCTCACTGTTCCCACCGCGCAATGCGCCGCTGCTTCACTCGGATATCCATAAACGCCTGTGCTCAGTGCGCTGAATGCAATACTCTTGAGTCCATTCTCCACGGCGAGTTCTAAACTCCGCCTATAACACCCTTCAAGCAACTGCTCAGCCAATCCATCCATTTTTGTTGCCCAATATACTGGTCCCACGGCGTGAATCACCTTCTTGGCAGGAAGTTGATAGCCTTCTGTAATCTTGGCATAGCCTGTGGGACACCCTTCAAGCTTTTCACATTCATCGAAGAGCTCGGGGCCTGCAGCTTTGTGAATAGCGCCGTCCACCCCTCCCCCTCCTAGTAACGACTCGTTGGCTGCGTTGACGATGCTGTCGACAGCTAGGAGGGTAATATCGTGACGTATTATGGAGATCTTGTCATTGAACGTGCTGGAGGGTTCGGGGAGAGTAGATGGGTCGATTTTCTCGTCTGTGTGAAGGTGGTTGAGCTTGTAGAGGAGGGTTAAGGTGGGGATTTCCGAGAGGGGAAGTGGTTCCGGGGCCATTCTACAGTGAAATAGGCGCTGTTGCCGGTAGACACAGCTAGTCGAGGGTCTAATGAGGCGCAGCAAGTTTGGTGATACAGCGCAAAAGGCGCGCAGCATAGAAGGGTGGACGTGGGAATAATAGTGGAAATTGTCGAATGCTTAAGATTACAAAGTGAAGCTAAGGTTACAGCTCGCTAAGGGAGCTTGGGCCGCATCCAAAAACATTTTTGCTAAGCCTCCGTGGATCGTTGGTGCGCGCGCCTGTGAGTTTCAGCAAGTGCTGTCTTAGCGTCTGCTGGCGGATTAAGTTTACTATATGCTTCTTGAATACTATATATTAGTAATCCTGCTGCTTGCGTTACGTTATATAAAGCGCGTTATAATACGTGGGCAGCTGTATAGTATAGCTATTGCTGTTAGTTTCCGTCGCATCTGCCCTAGCACCGGTGCCGCTGGATGGCTCAGTGTCGAAGCTTCGCATACTCCTGCGCCCCACTGTCGTGGCTGCTGCCTTTCGTCATCCCAACTCCTACCAATGGAATCCACAGCTGAAGGCTGAAGCTGAGCCCAGCAGCTAAGTCTTAACCAGAAAAGAGGTCTAGTATAAAAGAGTCACGAAGCTTCTGCACTGATTCCACAAGTTTTGCTACCTTCAATTGTCAGGCCTCTTCGCTTATGTTTCCTGTTCTGGTGAGTCAGCGGACAACACTCATGTAGCTGCCTCGTAGATAGCTCCCACCAGAACAAGCCACCACAGTTGCACACCGCATACGTATAGCCTCGTGCTATGAGATCAATCAGCTCCGGAACTCAGTTAATCTCATGGCCGGCTTCGGTTTCTCACCCAGCGACATTGTTGAGTTCGGCAAATTCGCCTACAAGGTTGCCGACGCTCTCAAAGAAGATGGTGGATCCAAGTCAGAATTTCAAGAAGCAATTGGCTGGTGCGAAGACTTCCGTGAGGTTCTCAAGGAGATACAAAACCTGGAGTTGTCAAACGTGTCGACGAGTTTTGCGGATCAGTTGAAGGAACACTCCCAGCGGTCTGTGGAGTTCGTCGCACGCTTCAGAACGAAAATTGCGAAATATGAAAAAGCAATGGGAGAAAATTCAGCAAAAGGGGCACATCACGGAACGGCAAGGAAGATACAATGGGCGTTGGAGGCGGCCAATGACCTGGACAAGTTTTGTCAGAGTTTACATATGAGTATTAAGGCTCTTGAGATGTTCATGGCAAGCAGGATGTTGTAAGAAGCTATCAATATTATTATTGGAGATATACTGACATTGATGATAGAGCCAACGTCGATCAAATACCTTCTCTGAGAGCTCAGACAACTCAAGTTAACAATTCCGTCTCAAATTTGCAGAACAGTGTAATTCGAATCAGCGAACAGCAAAACGTCGCCAGATTGCACATTCAAAACATATACGAAGAGATCCGGTTTCTACGCGGAGTTGGGAACCCGAACTTCGTCCACAAGGTTATGGAGCTTACCGACACAATCACCCAGCTTCTCGCGACAAGGAGTGGAGGCACACTGCTGACTGGACCACCGAGAGTTTGGACTTTACCCGACGCGATGGAGTACGCCTCCACTGCTAATGAACAACCTTTCGGGCGAGATGAACCCCAAAGGCAGAGTCCCGCCAACCCTGCGACACGGTCAGAACAAGGCAAAGGTCAAGAAGCAGAACTCATTCCGAAAAAGGCTGTTGACGATGTTCAAGATGACTTGCAATCATCCTTGACACCGTTAACCGGTACACCAGCGTGGATCAGAGAAACAAATGAAGTCCTCCGCGTCCTCCAGTTACCCGAGATCACCGCAGAAGAATTTGGTAACTATGGAAAGCAAGCACCTTCATACCCAGAAATCCACGAAGCAGAAGAATCGCAACATTCCCCTCCGCCTGGTGTAGAAACTAATTCAAATGAAGAGAGCCGAAAGGTGAAGGATCAAGTGAAGTCCAATGGGGAAAAACCAAAACGAGGAAGATACGGCTGGTTCCAAAGGAATCTGAATCCACTTGGGGTCTTTTCAGGAATTGAAGTCGCAGGCGCCGTAATGGGTGTTGCGGCAACAGTGATACAGCTCAGTTTGACACTTTCATCAATCTCATTGGCCCCGAAGGCGATTTATCTGATATCGGCGAGGATTCAGGACTTGGCTCCCCTTCTTCACGACGTGGCAGAGACCCTGGCTGTTGACAATGATCTACGTATGGGTCGAAGGGTACTTGATCGAGCCGGCGACCTGCTTAATGAGATCGAGGCGCTAGTGCGGTCATTAATGGTCCGAGAAAGGTCCAAAGTTACAGCAGTAGCGACTAACCTGCTGCGGTGGCAGATGAAAAAAGAGGCGGTCCAGCACTTGTTAGACGAACTGGAGTCTTTAAAACTTACGCTATCTTGTGTTCTGCAAGCACATCAGATCAAGATTCAAAAGCAGCAGTACCAAATACAGCTGGAGAATATGGACCAGGTCACCAGGCTGGAAGAGACTTTTCGCCATATTTCTGATGTTTGTTCAGGTGTCGCCGCAGGGAGAAGTTGGAAATGACGTCTTGCGTTGAGATTGGTCCATACCAGTAACCACAGACTGTCGAATGACATCTTACTATCGTCACTCTCACTTGAGACTCACGGGAGGAGATGTTGGAAGTAGAAGATTGAGGGTGAAGCTTGCTTGGTTATATACATCGGGAGTCTTGGCACACGTGACAGATGGTTGCATCGAGAACCTTCCAACAGAAGATATGAGAGTTGAGCTTGCAGCCTGGTCAAGTCTCCGGTTAGGTAGAATACCTGAGTCGCTAACCACTTCTGGTAACAGTTTAACTCAACCCCATCTTCCTCAACCATCGGAAGGCTCGAACACAATGCCCTCTCTGCGAGCGAAAGCAGGAAGATGCAGAGGTAGGCGGCCTCAGCTTGATCCATAGATATTGGCTAAGTTACTGCTGTGGTTGGACTAAAGTCGCGCCGGGGCCAAGTAATGTGTTTAGACTCGAGCGAGCTGGGGAAGGAAACAAGTAGGTGAATAGCCGACAAGCAGTCAAGTCACTGCGTGGCTTGTTCGTGAGCGTGGTGTAGTAGGAAGCAAGGTCGCCGCATTGCTGGAATTGTGATGGCACGGCTGTAAGGCTGGCGGCTGGCGGCTCGTGGTGACAGCAGCACCTCTGCTTCTGCGCCGCAACACCAGGCGCTGCTGTGCTACTCCATTCATCCGTCATTTAGCCCTTTGATCTAAAATTATATCAACTTTTGCGGGTCCTCAAAGTACCTTTTCCAGAGTTCGTACGCTTCGCATCTGGCTCTTCACCCTGATTCGCAGTCAAAGATTCTCATCGACTCTCGCGAAGGAGACAGAACATATAGAGTCTTAAATCCCGCAATAAAAGACCGCTGCCATGAAGAACTTTGCAGAAAAGCCATCCCTGCGCCCCTTTTTGTCTCTAGCTTTGATTGGCCGGAGCTACGCCAGGACTTCCCTGTTCGACAGGGAGTCGACAGAATCTTTGCGTGCAAAAGGTGAGGCCGGTTTGGCAAGCGACTATATTCACAGGAGGGTGAGAATGCGAACGGTATCGGGCAGAGCTCAGCGTGTGGGCTATAGGTGCGCCAAGGACGTTGTGGGGAGGTGGCGCTTTGCAGGCCGAAGCGGAACATGCTGGGGCAGATACTAACAGCAATAACGTGGTTAATGGGGTTTTGACCGCTACCCTAGTTATGACCGTTTGGAAAATCAAAACTAGCCGAAATGCTAATTTGGTGGTAAACAACTAACAAAAGTTCCAAACGGTCATAACTAGGGTA
>Ga0307507_10003623_pt1 | contig 29341 bp, 32 predicted proteins | sample 7_EM_MG_FD_207223 | JGI IMG/M metagenome (GOLD analysis project Ga0307507, IMG submission 207223) | Populus trichocarpa ectomycorrhiza microbial communities from riparian zone in the Pacific Northwest, United States - 7_EM | ecosystem: Host-associated > Plants > Roots > Unclassified | place... | reverse complement strand
TGATGGCTTTTTCCCTGGCGCAGGTGGGTTCACGGAGGTTTTTCTTTACCATAGCTAGCGCTGCACGTAGTCTTTGTACCTAGATGACGAATAAAACAAAGCACATGAAAAAAGAAAAAAAAAAGAAGAACAAAAAAAAGGCATGGGATTGGGGTCTACACCTCCGGCGATTGAAAACTCAACACCATGAGTATTCATCGTCAACATCCACCCCCCTCTCCCCTCTTCTGATGGCTCTTTTGCCTAGGAGGGTGACACTACCACCACCCCTCTCCCCTCTGATTCCCTTCTGATCTTCCTGTTGCTTTGGCAGCCTGGTTGTAGGGGTTTCACGGTTACTTTCCGCTCCTTTCTCCGGACTTGTTTCGCTGCCTCGCTTAACATTTGCACGGTCGGCAACCCCTTTCCTTCGTCAATGGGTCGGTCGCAGTCTCGGGTTATCGTCGAAGTAGTGGCCCCGGTGGCTCTGCTCCCTGGCATTGCACTGCCTCCTTGGATCACTGTTCGGTACGGTCGGCATCGTCGAAAAGCCGTGATCTCGTTTCGGTCCTCCTTCCCTCGTTCTTCTCTTTGATCGGGCACACCCTTCCCCTCCCTCACTTGGTCTTCGTCCCCTGGCTCGGTTACAGCCAACACCCCCCACCCGGTTCGCTCGCTTTGGCGTCCGACCACCATTCACCTCGCCTCCTCCTAGGACTCCTGGACTCCCTCGGCCTAACCCGCCACACGTTATACCATTAGCCCCGCACATCGGGCCACTATGGTCCTGTTACTACCACCACTAGAGTGAGGTTGTGATTGAGGAATACCGGTGGCTAGGGATCGTTAAAGGCCTTCGCGGCGGATGGGCTTTCTCTGGTGCTTCTTCTACGGTTTTGGGTTTTTTTGGTTTTTCTCCCTGTTGGGTTTTCCTTGGGTTTTCGGTAGATGCTTTCTTTTGGTTGCGAGTTTCATGTATATTTTGTTGTATTTTTCAGCGCCCGGGCGCTTCGTGCGGGTTTTAGACCAGTGGTTTTTCTCCCACGGTTTCCACCGCCTCGACGATGGGTTGGACTGGGTGGAAGTTTGTTGCGGCCATATCCTTCGGGATGCGTGCTATTTTCCTACTTATTGCTTCGGCCTTCGGCCTCAGCTAGAAACAAAATTTAAAATATGATAAAAAAAAAAAAAGAAAAATGGCATGGGATTGGGGTTCTTCACGCAACCATCTAAGTACTTTCATTCACTTTACTTTCAATCAAAAGACCTTTATCATACTTCCACGAACCAACACCCGACGGTCTTATATGAACCTAGCGATCGACGTTGCTAGATAGGAGTCAAGGGACTTAGCTATCGCAACCGCTATTGAAGAGCGAGGGAAGTGATTGCTAGGAAACTATCGGCTACCTGCTGCAAGTATCACCCAGAGAAAAGAGGATTGTAACACCATCCGATAGAAAACTCAAAACCAGAGTAATTTTCTCCTTGCTCGCTATCTGCTAAACTAGATAGCTGCTCCGTAAATTGCTTTGCTACCACTAGAATTACATCATCGGTGGTGATCACTCTAGCTAGCTGTCCCTGTTAGACCCACTCGACCACATGACGCTCTCGTACTGGAAAGTGCTGCCGGCGTGTCTTCTTCTTCCAAACATCTGCAGCTTTAATATCGATATTTAGATACTCGCTACCATTTTTGAGAATGGTCGATAGAGTTGACTTCGAAAGCGGCAATCCGGTGGCTGGATCTGAAAAGGCATTATATATCATTAGTTATATCTCAGTCCAGACAGAACAATATGGTCACATACCAGGGAATAATCTCGCAAACTCATCCAGCTTCATCTTTTCATTTTCCTTCGACTCGATTCGCTTCTTACAAATCTCATACTTCTCTAACACACTCAATGCCCGTCTCCGCTTATTGTGGGCACCTCCGAATTGTGTAGCCATTTGGTCGATTCGGCCGGCAACAAGTAGAGTGGGAGGTGGCATCAAAGAGCTGGAAGAAACCGCGGGCAAAGGGACTGACATCGAACTGCTTGACTCTCCGCTCTCATGATTTGTGGGTAACATCACTCTGAGTCTGCCTGAATCCTGCTGATTCTATTATGCTTGCTGTGGCCCCGCTCGCTCTCGCCATTCTTTTCTTACTAGTACCCCTCACTACCAAGACTTCCTTAGTCATCTTCGCTATACTGAATAACTGGCTATAGTGAACGCTAGGGGCTCTGTTTTTCTCGTTCACTATAGCCAGTGGCGACTGTACAATCCTGAGGTAAGCCAACTCAACCCGCCTCTCCTACAGTACACCTGGAAAGTACCACCCGCGCACCGCATAGTAACCCCACCACAGGGCCCGAGCAGCCGGCTAGAACACGGCTATCTACTAAAAATAAACCACCCATCAGGGTACACTAAACACGAATAAAATCCACCTCCCATAACCATCCATCAAGCACTACCAATGTCCAACATTCCCAAGCCTAGGATATGTACACCTCGCAACCCTCCTCCCAAACATAAATCCATAAAACAGAATATTAGCAAACTAATCTTGTACCCCTCCTCCAAAACATAAATCCAAAATAAAACAATTGATATCCCCACCCTTAATACCTCCAGGGCCGCAGGATTGGATTGATCAGCCATCTCATCTTCAAATCATATGAATAAACCATCTGTCATATCTACTAGACAGGAGTCACTGTTAAAGTGTCGGAGGTGTGCGCGTAGGCCATTGTGGTCCCTATAGCGATTGCCACAATTGCAGGGACAAGAATCTGATAATCGTTCAGTACCCCACAGGACCGCCAGAGCCGTCTTGATCCCCTCTTCCAAGTACATCAGGAAAATGTCGGAGCATGGTCCAAGGTGGTCCTGAACGCTCCTGGTCCACCAAGGGGGGTTGTGGTTCCTGTGGTCCACCTGGTCCACTCTGATCCGCTCTGATCCACACTTTGTCAAATTTTACCTAAAATGTGGACCAGGGTGGATCAGAGTGGATCAGGAGGACCAGGGGGACCATAACCCCCCTTGGTGGACCAGTAGTGGTTTTTACATTTTGCTGATGTAGTCCCAATTGTTCATGTTGGAACCCCAAAACGCAAGCATACTGTGCCGTGAACAATGGTTGTTCTTCCTCATGTGTCTGGCAAACATAATGCTCCTTGTGTGATTAATGCAGCCATTAATCGGAGTCGAACATGTAGGACAACAAATAGCACCCTCAGGAATAAAGTACCATGTGTATGGTAGCCTGACAAAGGGTCTCAAGCAGGAGCCATTGCAGTCAGTTAATAAACACCAACCGCACCGCTCAAAGGCTTTCCTAACTGTCAAGGTATCTTGAAGCAATACAGTGACCATTCTTTGAAAAGGGTTGCCACATAGAGTGACTGCGTCGTCGACAGCAATATGAGAGGGCGGTATGCCTAGACCGAAGTTGTGATATGAGTGCCACCAATCGATAAGTCTTGGTATAGCGCCATCATCAAATAAAGCATCAGGTGCTGGTCGATTGCTGTTGTACAAATTACATTTAAACAGGTGGTGTCACTCAGTTCTCATAGCACATTCATTATGGCTGCCTACATGGGTGCCTGCTCCAGGTCTGCCCTGTATGTACTTATCAAGCCTTGTTAGGCCTTTAAGGTGTTTCGGTTTTCAGGGTTTACTGTGGTAGTAGATGTGCCCCTCTCCCCGATGCCAGTCAAGTCATTCCTTATCATGAAGATCATTGATGATTCTGTCATGTGCCATGCCCATATCGAGACTATCCCACATGGAGTTGTCTATGGTACCATGGATGGTGTCTGGTGCAGCCTTCTCAACCAGGTAATTCCCAACGACGTCTTTGTCACTGGGTACCTATTCAAACCAAACTTTCACAAATTGGTTAATGACAGGAATCAAAGCCTCTCATAGTCCAGCTGAGCAGCCGTTTGGTTCCATATTACTGATGCGTAACAAAGCAAGAACACAATCTGGAAAGACCGAAACACAGCGATTAGCGTGGTTATTTGCCAGAGTGGTTAGGAAGTGAATGATAGCGAAAGGTTCCCATTCCACGATACCCCATTGATCAGGTGTCCGTATGCCAACAGTACCAGTAGTGGCAGCTCTCTTGTAGAATGCATATGCACAAGTGGTACTATTGGATTTTTTAGAGGCATCCATCTATCTGATTTCATCCAACGAGTCAGTGCTATCATCAATCATGGTGAGGTGGCGTGCCAACCCAGTGTCCTTCCCATTCATAACAAAGATGGAGTAGTCGTCAATAATCGTCGCATCTGATTCCTGTTGTACAGCTGTCATACCGTCAACCGCCCAATCGTTTCTAATTTTCCCACAGAATGGGAGTTCAGCCAGATATTTATAATTTATCATTCGGCTAAGCCACCTCGGTGGTAACATTCTCCATCGAATATGAACAGCTACTGTATCAAATTCAGCGGAGAGGATATTGTTCGCCAAATGTATGGGACATCGAAAGAGGGATCTCAGGCAATCGTTAATATCCACCTGAATTCAGACGTTTCACATACAACTTATATCCGGTTCCGAACTCACATAGTAGACTGTGGACAGGTATTCCCCTTGGAAAAGCCCGAAAACTTCCCATGCGCCTAAATCACTGCTTCCACCAAACCTCCTGGTCATCGATGCAATCCTGCGACTAATCCTAAGACCTCTCTCCAACCAATAAGATACATGAATGGACATAGTCAGAAAATTATTAAACTAGTAACTCAAAAGATGAAGCTCATTAACAGGAGGTATACTCGTACCATCTTCCAACACCAAATCGGTCCAAGGTTGGTCACAAAAGCACAACCGGACCATTTTCAAAAGTCCAAACGTCATGTTTCGTTCTGGGCCAACGTTCTGGCAACATGTAAATGTACGTCTCATGACCTCTCGAGTCAGTTTTTGCAATGTAGTTGCTACAAGAATGACAGCGTCATCGACATAACTAGGAACCACGAGTGTCACATCAGATGTATATAGGAAACGAGGTTTGAAAATATCCATCACGTGGGCACCAAACAACAAAAGGTGACAAAGGCGATCCTTGAGGGATGCCCTTATTGATGTGGTAAACCTTGGAACATTGGTTATTGAAACCAAACCGTACAGTTCTACTTGAGGCCCCTCGCTTAATCCAAAGTGTAAGTTCTGAAGTGCAACCCCGAGCAGATAAATAGTGAAACAAGAGATCTGTTTTAATGTTGTCGAATCCTCCTTCTAAATCGAGAGACCTCATGGCGACAGCCCTCCTATCATTGTGTTTAATAAATTTATAAACAACTGAGATAGCGTCGTGTGTACCCCTCCTCCTTCTCGAGCCAAATTGTGTGGCACCCAAAACCAAAACTTTTGCCAGCTTGATTAGCACAATTCTCTTAGCTACTTTAGCAATAGTGGGAGGCAGGTGGATCATGCGCCAGCTCTTAACTATGTCTTATTTTGGTTTCGTAGCTTTAGGAATGAGAACACTCTCGGCAGCGTGCCATTCCTCAATCCTGTACATAAGGCCATAGTTGACAAGCTTAGACAAACTATCAGGATATTTCTTGTACCAGTATCGAACAAAAGAATAGCCAATATCGTCCAACCCAGGTCGGGTATTATCAGGGCATTGTTTTATGGCTTCTGCCAGCTCACCCCAGTTCTCGATATGTATAGCTGTTCAATCCTCGACCGGGGGCGACAGTTCTCCTGGTTCCAATTGAGCGGCAATTAAATCAGATATGCCCTCATGGTCGGAAATCTTGTTGTTGTGTTCATCCATCATACCAAGGAGAGTGCATTTGGTCGTAAGCTGTCTGTATAACTTGAATACACCAGGGTCGCCCGCTTATTCGATAATGTTGACAATGTGATCCCTTCTCACAACGACAAGTAGTTCTTGGTATATCCGTCGACACATATTGTACAGTGACTAATGTTCGGGATCGCCGGTAGTCTTTGGTTTCCGTAGTCGTTTGACATCTTTCCTTACCCTTTCCAAATCCGGGATCCAGAAACGATATCTTTTGTGGACTTGCCAACTCTGGGTAACATGTCAACCTCTTTTCTCCACACATGCCACATATTATAGACCACTGTCTAAGAAACCTGTTCCAACGCATCGTCCATCTCCTCATCATCCATCATACCACAGGTCGGTTGTCGTCTAATCATGTTATTGGTATCTTTCATCCAGTGGCTAGATATGACGCGCAGGTGTTCAAGTCCGCACCGATCACTCAAGGATACCGGTCTCAGTCGAATTCTCATAAACAAGTCCAATATGGTAATATTTCGAAATGTTGCCATGCCAGAGTATTAGATGTACCATCCTCGACGAGCAATATATTCAGCGAGGTAGTTTCCTCTGGCACGTGCAAGCCCTGAAATGAATCAAAGCCCAGGTTCCCATTGAATATTCGGGGTATTGAAATCACCGCATTGCTAATGGCAGCAATCGCATGTCTTCAACAGTTCGGGAAATAAATTCTTCTTAACACCCGACCTGACATATACCCCTCCAACAACAATCTTCTCATCCCTATCATAAATAGAAATACAAACACCACGAGTATCATGTCTAACCAACTTAAACAAACCAACTAATGATGAACGAATGTAAACCCCTATCCCACTACTAGTAATAAAAGAAAATAAATCTAAACCAATTGAGTCATGTACAACCGCCACACCATTATCCTCAGGACAATCTATAATAAAAAATAAATCAACAAAAGAGAAAACATCCATCATGAGCGACATGTTTAGCCTAGTCACCCTACATTAATTGACATAATTGTGAAACGGATAGCGGTGTCAAACACCTATTGGGAGGGAGTGGTGGCTGGAGAGGCGGGACTCTTGAAAATTCTCCTAGGAGGTAGAGCGGACCCAGAGGGGTCGGTCTCGAGATTCAACGTGAATCCAATCCGTTTGCCGACGTAAATAAATTCGTTCTTGTCGTCAATCTCAGTGATGGGAGAGGATGAACCGGAAGAAGCAATATTAGTATTAGAGGATGCCAACAGCTGTTTATTGTTAGATGACAAGGAGGCCGAAGCATTCTCATAATCGTCAACGAGCTTACCTTTGCCTTTATCCACCTGGGGGGGTTGCGGAAGTATAAGTCCTTTAGTGTGCACTACGCGTTGACCTTGGTGTTGGACAACAACAGAGGGGACTGAAGTACCATCCCTGTCGGCAGCGTCGATCATGGATTCAACCAAAAGAATACCTTGTCCGCCTTGCCGCTGCCTTCTGCCACGGTTACGGGACCTATCGGTGACCCGAGTTATAGAGGTATCATCTGTGATAATGGGTGTTCGTGCACCAACAGGGGGGGTCGTATTGGCTGAAGCCAAAGCAGGGCATCTCTAGTATTCGACAAAATGGTCGGACCGTTGGCAAAGTAAACAACGGCCGCCGGTATGAATATAGGCTTCACCTGTAATATCAGGTCAGTCAGGTTGCCCACATACATGGGACTTAGGAAGATGGTCCCCAACGCGGAATCTGCAAGGAGGGGGGAAAGCACAGGGGCCTTCATAATGGCCAAGTGGTAAACATTTACCGCATACCTTAATGGGGTGTGCTTCCTCCCAGACCCGACAATTGCAAGCCTTCACAAACCGAAAATGTTGGGGTAGTTCTTAGGATGTCATCTACTGATATTGACTTTTTAACCATAAAACATATACTAGAAGACCTAGCCTTAGACGGTTTCATGGCATGTACCTTACCTAGCATATTAGGATGGCCAGCAGTAACAACACCAGGATTAGATCCCCTTAAGTTAGTTCTAAGACTGTCAAAGGCTTTATCACCCGTCCAGTCCTCCACCATCAAAATTGATCCTTGTCCGATAGGAGCAAGGGGAACACGAGAGACAAGAAGCTTTATTCGCGAGGTCTCCCTCACGAAAACGAAGTCTGTAAGCCCAGATGGGCCGAAGTCGCTAATTAGTGTTGCTAGATATTTGTCAAGTCTTTCCCAAACTTGGTCATCAGTTTGTATTGCTAAAGTCAAAAAAATGTAAGTGATTTCTAGCCTCGGGTGAGCCTCCCTAGAATAGGTAGTTTGTCAAGAAATCTTTTCGGGATTGCTCAGAGACTGGTTGAAGCGAATTCGAATAGTCTCAGGTGTGATTGGCAGCTGTGTCCGCTTCCTGTCAACAAATCCGATTGTGAGATGGCTTTCACGACTATTGGAGGAGAGGGATCACTTCGGGATTCGGCTGTAACGTGGGGGGGAAGCCAAGCCGAAAGAGGGAAGTGGGCCGATAGGGCCAGGTTGCACGTGGGCCGCTTTGTTCACCAACCGAGAGCATGTATTAATGTTAGACGTACCAAGAGTGCCAACTCATAAGGCTCAGGCACAGACCCCTGCTTACCAATTAGTCGAAGTACAACTACGCAAACATAAACCTTGGTCTAGCTTAAGATGATAGTCACGTACCTCCAACTATGAGGTAACGTGTTCGATTCCCGGCCGCCTCATCGTTATTATTAGTCGAAATATAATTATGCTAACAGTCATAAATGTCGGCGATAATAGCGCAAAGATGTCTGAAAGATTTAAGTGTACATTCCCGATTTAGGATGCCCACAGGGTAGGAACGAGAGTTCCCTAAGATGACGGAGGGAATCAGAATAAAAACACTTGAGTAAATTATGGTATGAACATACCAGAAGACACATAGAGGAGGTCTCCCGGTCCGCTGAGAACCAGTCAGTACGAAGATATGATAAGTGCGCGCAAATTTCTATTTGAGCGATCGCTGCCACAAGCAAGTTCGGAAACCTGATGCACAGAGAGTGACAGACTCTCGCGCATTGAATGGTCTGACGCCTTTGAAGTTGGCGGCTTCATATACGGTTCGGTGCAGACATATTATTACATTGGTATTACTCAGCGATGTGTACTCTAGACTAGCCTATTATCCGCGGGGCTGACACACCCTCACGATATTATGGTAGTCTACGTCTTCATAATGTGAGTATGGAGTCGAACAGTTGTCGGGGTCAAGAAGTGTTCGCACTTACGAGTTTAGAGAACTTTGTTCAGTCGATACTTAGTTAATATGATTAGGACATGTAGTCCGCGAGCACTCTGATGCGGAATATAAATATCGAAGTGCCTCCCTCACTTAAACAGAATCATCAAGCACTGGAGAAGACACCTTATCAATATAATAAGTTACAAACCATTATTACCTCATTATCTTTACACTACGCGAGTAACTTAGTTACACTTTACTATGAGCCTTCCTAGACAAGATTCTCCATTTATAAAACCACTTGAGCATAAGGTCTAGCCCAGTATTATAACTTACCATACTGGCTACCCCTAACACTATAGTGATAGTTTGTCTTGTTACCAAGGCTCACTACACGTGAATAAAACTGTCACTACAAAGTAAATAACCGAAAATATACACCAGACATTTAGGCAAGACCTCTTCGAGAATCGACCCCTACCAAGACATTTCGGACCACTATCGCGCAGCAATCACCCCCTATACTTACCTATTATACCCTAAGGGATACCATCGACCAAGAACTAAACAAGATCCAGATTCAATGGACTCCATAATATTTGCCTTACTATAGGAATGACGGTCTTATAGCACCAACCTCCATAGAATTAATTCAGGCATTTCTCGAAAAGTGTGAAGAAACCCAAGAAGATGGAGACCAAGAGTTGAACATCTCCTACCCACCTTCAAAATCCCAATAGCACTAGGAGAGTCCAGCTATTTGGACCAATAGCAAGACGAACTGTCCAAACCAAGACAATTCAACTCTATCCAGTTCCTGACGGTCTCTCCGAGACAGACAGGTAACAAAGACAAGCTGGAAACTGTTTCATTCATAAAGGAAACTTTTCACATCTTTGAAGATGATTGCTGGATTTAGGAAATCTACGAGCAAGATATCCTCGAGGTAGACATTTCAAAATAGTCAACCACTAACACATATTCGATTTCTCCCTTTCCTCTAGGAACTTGTGGGGATCTAATGGACGTGTCCGGCAGTGAAACAGCAGATCCATTGGAACGCATCACCGAGTCCTCAGTGATCTCCAGCAACGAGGGACCAATCCATTTGGACAAAGTACCGAGGAGCACTGGGTCCCCATACCCACCAGGATCACTACCAGAGATTAGTACGAGAATTATAGACTTGGGATCCGGCAGAAGACAAGGATCACCAAAGCCGAGGGACGATAACACCTTCCTAAATTCCCTAGCAGCAAGAGCAGGAATGGCCATGAGCCACCCCCACGGGCAAATAGCCACAAACCAAGTAAAGCTTGCGGATTTGGACGAACGAGTACAAGGGCTTGTACACGAAATCCAGGACAGCCGCCAAGAGGTAGAGAACGGCAAATAACTCGACGCAGAGAGACTAATAGCTTTCAAGGGAATAATCATTGTGGTTGACAACGCAATGCAAGCTCAACAAGATGAAATAACCAGACTAGCTCACGAGCTAGATCATACAAGAAAGCAACAGCAAGAAGCAAAGGAATGACAAAGTTGTCATGAAGTAGTAAGTTCCCAACTACATGCTAACCAAATGGAACAGGGCGAGACTTGGGGAAATAGGGCAAATGCCTTAGAGCAAGAAGTAATCAACCTAAGGGCTCAACATACAGCAGACGTCCCCGCCCTTCAGCGGGGCGTCAATGGACAAGCTGAAATTCAAGAACGAATGGCAGAAGGGTTATCAGCCCAGATGGCCATTATAATGCAAATATTGGCCAGTCTCCAACCAACCCTGGACACTACTACCTCGCTCCACTGCCAATGCAAGTTCCTGCAGTCCCGCAAATCGCCACGAACCCTGATCGAGTACAATGATGGGCACAAGAAAGACGGGAGCAAAATGCAAGAGAACAAGGCAGGGAAAAGAAAGGAAAGCAGGGGGAAGGAGAACCACCAGGGTCGGAAAATCAGGGAGATGGAAACCAAGATCCCCCTCCCCCCGCAAAAGGCAACGACCCTGATCCCAGTGATGATGGATAAAACCATGGCGGTGGGGGAGGTGGAGGAGCTAACCCATGCTGGCGACTTGACAGGGGTGACCATAGCGACCGACAGGTCGCCATGATGGCTCAAGAAATAGGAATAGCCATTGCGAACAGTGGCAAACGAGAAGCTGGGGCCCCACTTCTTTTCACAAACCGAAAGGACCAAAACATTGAACTTTGTTTACTTCAATGCCAGGACTATTTCAAAAGAAACTCGAACTAATGGAGATCAGACCAGGACCGCATCAAGCATGACCTTGGGAGAATGGAAGGAGGAGACGTGTCAGCATTCGCCTTCACTTATTGAAATAAGATGACTGGCGAACCAGGCCATCTAAAAATTGAAGGTTACCAATTTTGCTAGGCGTTCAGAAGACAGTGCATCCTAGGATTTGCGCTCACCCATGAGGGAGAAAGATCCCTAGCATTAATGACAAAAGTTATCTATAAAGGCAACATTGACCGCTAGCTTCTCTAGATGGATAACCACAACCCCAATGTGGAAATGAGGGGACTCGCATGGCGACAAATGGTAGAACGGCACATTCCGAAAGACATACTGCGTCGACTCTCCACCGAGGAATAGGCGACAGATAGTGTCTGGATTACAGTACTGAGAGAAGTCTGCAGGTGGCAAGAAATATGTGTGGAACAACTCGCCTTACAGCATGGTGGCTCCAGTAATTCCCGAATGGAATCAGGAGGGAAATGGAAGAGAGAAGACAAGGCTGTCACAAAGCCAAGACAACAAGGAAAGCAATATTCTGCCGAAGAAAAGGCGGCCTACAAAATAAAAATGCAAACTGAAAGGAAAGGAAAGGGCCCAGCACCAGCGCAGGGAAAGATACAACCGAGGGATTGGAATAAAGCCCACGAAAGGATTAAGGACCCAGTAGTCCAAGAACGAAGAAAGGGACAGCAGTGTACCTGTTGTGGGATGAATAACCACAAATGGGCAAACTGCAGAAAAACAATCCAAATATCGACAACCAGCACACAACTAAGGAAACCGTTTGGTCAAAAGCCTCAGCATCCTACTTACCGACAATGGAAAGCTGACCCTATAAGCCCTTTTCGGCGACTCCAAAACTCAACAGTGACCAGACAAAAGTCAGCAGAAGGGACACCCTGCATCAATCAAATTGGAAGAGCCTTGGCATGAGAATATAGTGAGATGGACTTAACCTAGGTTACTCCTGGCACCGATGGTGACAGCAAGCGGCTACTTGGAGGATGTCATCCCTCCGAAATCGAAATCAAAAAATGAGAGACTACGACAAGTGGATCGGACGTCACCCTGAAGGCAAAAGAGAACCAAGTGGAGCGAACTGGGGAAAGTATCATTGGGTACCCAGATGAAGAAAAAGAGTTGGGATGGCAATAAGTAAAAGAAACTTTGTATGACCAGTCCATGAGGACCCCAAGGAAAGGTTCATACTAGCGGCGAATAGCAGAACAAGGAATCGCTCCTCGAGAGCAGGCCCCGAGAATCTTACACTTGGACCAATGACGTGAGTGATAGGACACGTACGCCGAAGTACCTCTATGCTATTCAACGAATACAAAATCCGGCTGAAAGATGAGTTTGAGTGCGCAGATCTGGCTTAGAATCCCTTTATACCTGAACTATACTGCTAAAAATCTTGCTAGCAGTTAGTCAGAGAACTGGCACACCAGAGGTTATGGGAATTCCTCGGCAGGAAGTAAAGACTGCTAGTTTTGGGCTGCCCGATAACCAAGTAAGAAAGACGTTTTAGTTTAGCTGAGGAGACCTCAAGGGTCGAAACTACACAGACATAGTAACAGACTCCTGTTACCTACACCTGGAAACACAATGAACGATAGACAAAAATGCCAAAACACGCTGCCAATTGGCCAACGACTCAGGACTCAGGTCCCAAAACCTTGACACTATGAGTGCCGGGAAGGGCCGGCATTTATTGAAGCAGCCGGAAAGCGAATACGCATCCGAGTACTGCTTGACTCAGGATCAAACATCTTTTGATCAATAAACACTTAGTCGAATACTTCGACATACCTTACAAGACTCGCCAAAAAGGGCTAAACATCCTCGCTGTAGACGGCTAAATCAATTCATCAGGAGGAAAACACATTACACATCCCATCCTCCTCGAATTTGGAAATCATGGCCACCGCACGAGCATTTCTTGTGAGGTAGCAGCAGCAGGGAAATAGGACCTCCTCATCCCATTCGCATGGAGGCACAAGGAACACCCTATAGCTAATATCGACGAACCCTAAAATTGGACATTTACCGAACAGTGCTGTCTGGGACACGTCGAAGATGAAGGAGTAGGAGGAAGGTTTGAATGGGATGAAATGGTGGCCTTGGACCAACAAGCTCAGTACGTTGGCAGGATATGTGGACAAGAGGATCCAAACCAAGTATTGCTGGACAAAATACAACAATACTATGAGGATTATCACAAACAATTTCTCACAGCAACGGCGAGGAAATTAGCAGAGCGAAGAACGTGCGATCACACAATAGACCTTCAACCAGGAGCTGAACCCCCCTGGGGGCCAATCTATCCGATGTCAGCATATCAGCTAGATACACTAGACCAATATCTAAAAGAAATGCTGAAACAGGGAAAGATTGTTCACAGTCAAGCACCCACGGAAGCACCAATCCTGTTAGTCCCAAAACCGGATGGAAAGTTACGACTATATATTGACTATTGCGACCTCAATAAACTCATGATCGTAAATAAGTACCCCGTACCGTTAATGGGGGAACTAAAAGACCGAGTAGCAGAAGCTAAGATATTCACCACATTGGACTTAAAAGATAGATACCATTTTTCAAGGATACAGGAAGGAGATGAATGGAAAACCCCATTCAGAACACGATACGGGTACTTCGAATACAAAGTCATGCCATTCGGACTCACCAACGCCCCCGCAACATTCCAAGCAATGATGAACAAAATCCTACCGGAATTTCTTGACCACAGAGTGGTTGTCTACCTAGACGCTATCCTGCTAGACTTGGAAAATAAGGAGGAACATATCGAATTGGTCAAGAAAGTCTTGGCAAAGCTAGAAGAACACTAGCTAGCAGTATCGGTTACCAAATTGGTCTTCCATGGGGAATCTGTCGAGTTCCTAGGATATATACTAGGAATTGACGGAGTTACCATGAGCTAGGGAAATGTCGAATCAGTGATGAACTGGATATCAACGCAATCGGTAAAAGAAGTACAAATCTTCATCGGTTTTGCAAACCTTTACTGATAGTTTATCAAAGATTTTTCAAAAATATGCACAGCCATAACAGAGACACTGAAAGGTGACAAGGCCAAATTTCACAGAGGCGAGAAGCAAGATGAAGCGTTTACAGAACTCAAGAGGTGATTTGTCATGGCCCCTATTGCAGAACACTTCTACCACAACAATATGGAGACAGTAGTAGGAAGAGACGCGAGCGACTTTGCACTCGGATGTGTACTATCGCAGTTCAAGGACAAAAGGCTACATCTAGTGGCATTCCACTCCAGAGAGCTGAATCCTGCAAAAAGGAACTACGAGATTTACGACAAGGAATCACTAGCAATTCTAGAAACATTTAAGAAATGGAATCACTATCTGGTAGGAGCGGATAAACCCAGGACAGTCTATACCGACCACCGGAATTCGCAAAATTTCCTTACAACAAAGGTATAGAACCAGAGGCAAATCAGATAGGTACAAAGGCTGGCAGATTACCATTTCAAAATAGTATTCCGCCCAGGGAAAAGAGGAGGAAAACCAGATGCACTAAGCCAACGGCCAGAGTATGTCGGGAGGATGGAGCTAAGCATAGCGAACAGTCGATATTGAAACCTGAACACTTCCAAATATTACTCATCCATGAAGATGATGAAGACGAAGGTTACATCACAGAGCCTGAACCTGCAATAACAAACCTAATCAGAGTTAAGTGACTGTCAAACAAAGCAATAATACCAACCAAAGGATCAAGGCTAGCGGCAGGACACAACATCTAGGCAATAAGCGAGTTCACTACTCCAGCACAAGGACAAGTCCTAGCGGAAACAGGAATAGCCATTGAACTACGAGAAGGAACCTGTGCCCAGATTGTCCCACGAAGTGGCCTAGCAAGGAAGAAGGGCGTAGCAATCAACGGAGACGTCATCGATGCTGACTACACTGATGAAATAAGGGTTATTATGATTAACCAGGGCAAAGCAGATTGCAGAATCCAGGAAGGAGACCGAATCGCCCAACTCATTATAGAAAAAATCAACACATCTGACATAATGGCAATGTACGAGTTGGAGTTAACAGAACGAGCGGCCAGTGGTTTTAGGAGCACGGACATGTCCCCAAAAGATATAATAACAGTTGCAGACGCCCAACCTATAATCTGGTTTCTGCAAGCCAACTCCAGTAACAAAGAATACTTCAATATCGAAGACATTGGCAACCAGCCCAGACTCAGGCAGGAGAATGTCCTGATGTCAAGCGCCATCACTTCAGAGGTAGAAATGAAAGTATTCGAGGCCAACTTTATATCAACAGTAATAACAGCAAGTGAAAGAGACCAGGAATGGACAGCAAGAAAAAAGGAGCTCGATCGACTAGAGAACGAAGGAGAAGAGTTACTAATGAATTGGACGAGTAAAAACAGACTGCTGTACTATAAGAACCAACAATATATCCCTAGGAACGAAGGATTACAAACAGCCCTCGTATAGGGATGTCACAATTTGCAAGTAGCAGGGCATTTCGGACAGGAAAACACAGTTGAAATCTTCCCCAGGGACTTTTACTGGAAGGGACTCACGGCATGGATAAATGACTACGTGAGGTCCTGTGACGAATGTCAACACAATAAGTCGCCAAGACATACGCGATACAGATTACTACAACCACTACAAATCTTCTTCGCGGCATGGACTTTCCTCGCACCAGACTTCATAACCCATCTACGAGAATCACAAGATCAGACAGAGATCATCGTGGTTGGAGACCGGTTCACAAAGATGGCACACTTTGTCATTTTAAACGAAAATGCAACCACAAAAGACGTGGCCGACAGATTCTTACGAGAGGTCCAGGAAGTTGTCGGTCTACCCACCGAAATTATTTCGGACATGGATGACAATTTTTCAGGAGCATTCTGGGAATTGTTATGCAAGCTGCTAGGCATAAAAAGAACAATGTCTACTGCATATCACCCCTGAACAGATGGCTAGACGGAAAGCACCAACCAAACGCAGGAAGGATACCTGGGCGATTTCGTCACGTACGAGCGGAGCTACTGGTATCAGCTACTACCACTAGCCAAACACGGGTACAACAACTCCACCATCAACGCACATGGAATGTCACCCTTTTATGCCAACTACGGTTTCCATCCACAAACAGAGTGGCTGAAGGAGCGCGAAGTCCAAAATCCCAGGGCATGGCTATATGCACACTGGATGCAGGCAACTGACCAACACGCCAAGGAAGCGCTAGAACAAAGTCGACAAGAAATGAGCAAATGCTACGATCGGAAAGCCCATGAACAACCAGACATTAAGATCGGCAACTTGGTAATGGTAAATGGATAGAAGATTCGCACGAAGTGACCAACGAAAAAATTAAGTCCAAAAATGCACAGCCTGTTCAAAGTATTGGAAGTCAAGAAAGGAGAACCCGGTTTCAAATTAGAAATATCGACGAGATGGAAAATCCACCCAATATTTCATGTTTCATTGTTGGATCCTTACCAAGCATCAGGACGAGAAGGCAGAGAACAGCCTCCTCTAGTTCCTGAAGATATCGAAAGAGACCTCGAATGGGAAGTAGAAAAAATCATGAAGAGTGAGGTCATCACCTACACGAGGAAACTCAGAAGAAGTAAACAAGTGTTAAAGGAACTTCATTACTTGATTAAATGGAAAGCCTGTGCTGTGGATGCGAATACTTGGGAACCACCAGAAGGGCTAGGCAACGCTCAGCAGCTGGTAGAGGAATTTCACCATCAGAACTCGGAAATGGCCGGACTGGCCGCAGTCAAATGAAAAGAAAAGACTTTGCTCAGGTGGCCCAGAAAACGCAGGAGCTTTTTCACCCTACTACTTCAAGTTCGAAAAAGATATCGAAATTAGCAACCAAAATGTATTCGGGGACGAAACCTGGGAGGAGGAGGCTAGTGTTACGTATCCCAAGAAAGCCAACGCATAATGCTCACGTACAGACCCCTACGTACCAATTAGTCAAACTACAGCTACAAGAGATACATCTCGGTCTAGCTTAGGATGATAGTCACCTGCCTCTGATTATAAGGTCACGTGTTTGATTCCGGGCCACGTTATAGTTATAATTAGTTAAAATATTATTATGTGACAAGTCATAAATGACGGAGATAAGAGTGCAAAGATATCTGGGAGATTTAAGTGTGCGTTCCCATTTTAGGATACCTATAGAGTAGGAACCAGAGTTGTCTAAGATGCCGGACCGAATCAGAATAAACACTTAAGTGAAAATATTGTATGAAGATACCAGAAGAGACATAGCGGACACCTCCGGGCCCGTGCAGAACCAGTCAGTACGAACATAATAGAAGTGCCCACTAATTGATATTTGAGGGATCGCTGCCACAAACAAGTTTGAAAACCTGATGCGCAGCCAGTCACATACTCTCGCGCATTGAATGGTCTAAGGTCTTTGAAGTTGACTGCTTCATATACGGTTCTGTCACAAACGGTGACTAAGCAAGGCAGATTTTCTCATGAGTAATAATTATTAGTTATCGGTTGGTTATCTTCAAGTTTCACACTATGAGATCAGGTGACTCATCGGTTTTCACATGACGACGCAATGGCATGTCATTTGGTTTATCGTTATTGGTTGCTTAATAACATGACTCACGATTGTGGTCATCTGGTTTATGTATCTCGCACATGACTCATAGTTATAAGTCATAGGTCTCGCGCATGAGACCTCTTTGGGGCACATGATTGGTTTTATGGGTTTTGATTGGTCGTGAGATATGGGGTAGCTGACTCGGACGAGTCAGGTGATCGATTTTACACTATGACTTACTAGGAGTCATGAGTCGCGTGACTCGAGGGTATGAATCACACAAAATTAGGCTTGAGGGAAGAACCCCTATGGAAGGGCACCCTCGGGGAATAGGATTTGAGTCTTTTTTTGCCGCCAGAACCGACCACATCCCCCACGCCCTAGCACAACGCATAGCTGCCACCTTGCCCGACATTGCCGCCGCCACCCTTACCAACTCCAACCACCTCCTCCCTAAAGGCTTCATCATGAAAGTCCACAGTCGAGGCGCTGTCTCCGTCACAGGCACCAACCCCAACACCCCCGCAGAGTCGTACACCGGGTTATTTGATGCTCTCACGCGCCGCCGCCCCAACCCGTCCTCCCCTGTCAGTGATAACCCCTGGGTTACGTTCACCCAGGCGCCAACCGCTATAGAGTTGGCAATTCACTCGATCCCAACCCACATCCTCCCATACAACAACAACGAACTCTACCCCTTCATCCAGAAATAGGTCGACAACTCAAAAGAGGTCATGATTAGTGTGGCCAGGTACCTTGACAAGGACCGAACTGCTAGGCTCTCCAAGCCGGCCACTTCAGTGGTTATCTCCATTGACCCCCCCGATGTTCCCATACTCCTCCCACCCCTCATGCTCTTCTCAAAATGGGTCTTGAGCGAAAAAAGCGATGTAGGCTAACCGCTACACGCAGTGCACCAACTGTTACCGATTTGGACCCAACTCTACCCAACGCACCCAGAAAGACCACACCTGCCCATACTGTGCGCTTCATCATACTTGCACGGCTGACAGATGCCAGAAGGCCACCTGTCCAAAGGGCGGCGACTTCAAACCTCTCTCCGGCGGCTGCCCAACCTCCCCCCCTGTTAGGCACAGAGCTCCCAGATGGATAAGAGGGTCAAGTTACCCTACCTTCGGGCACAAACCTCTAAAAAAGACTTAGCAACACCCCCCTCCAGCCCCGACGTTGGGACAGTAGGCCGTCATCCGTCGCGATGGAAGTTGCGTCCTCTCACCAAAGCTATGAGTAAAGAAGACCCTACTTGCAACACCGTATACGTCGCGGCCGTCCCACCAGCCAGTTCCTGTTCAAAGAATATAGGTGAGGAGACCTCAGAGCACCTCATGCAAGTAAAAGTACCTCGATCGGACGATATCGCGCAAAGTTACAACCACTACAAGATTGGGTATGGTCGGAAAGTGGATACAAACTCACAGGAGGTATCCACCTTAGTTAGGCTTCCTCAGTCTGGAAAGACCCCCAGTAACTAGTAGGAATGCACTCGGCTCAGAAAGGGAGTCGGGAACTCCCAAAGGCGTTGTTCGCAAGAGACAGATAGCTATTGTCGTAACCATTGGTTCGATCGATAGGAAAGAGTTGTGAGATGCCGGTTAAAGACAAAGGAATGCCTCCTGCAGACCAGGTCGAAACAGAGCCAACAATATGAAAACTTGTCATCTCCAATCCCAGCGAATAATTGTCTGACATGCCAACACATGGAGATTATTTGTAAATCTATTTAGCAACGGATACATGTTCGTATAGCCATCTAGGAGGATGGGCGCTACACCCTCCCCATGAGAGAGGCACATGTGGCAATAAGTTGCGCAAGGGACAGTAGAAAGACAACGGACGTTCAGGGTCAAGTCGGGCTCCCACTTCAAAGAAGTCCAGCTAGGTTAAAGAAAGATAATTAGTTATAGGAGGAGATTATGTAGCCCGCGAACACCCAGACTCGAAATACAAATATCGAGGTGTCTTCGTAGCTGCTATCAATCATCAAGCAATGGAGAAGAGACCTTAACCCTATATACCCGTTAACCAAATATTTATCGTTCCACCTACCTTATAATTCTATCTTGACTTTCGTCTCCCTAGACGTACTCTCCGAATTAGCAACGATCGGGCCTAGTATATTCGCTTGTTCTTAGAATATCACTACCCCCATAACAGTATATTGTTATTTTCTACGTTACCCAGACACATGACCGATATCGATTACAAATACGAATCGCAACCCCATCAAACCCATTTCATCACCAGAAGGATATCAAACACTTTCCTACTTAACAATCTCGAGGTCTAACCCCGAGGGAGCAGGACCAGATCTCATGGAGACAGATGAACTCTCTCAGTCCCAAGCTCCAACGGTGACATCGCAAGACACAAGGATCGCTAGATCCACTTATAGTAGAATATCTCCCACTCTACCACCCGGGCTCTTCCTGCGAGCCGCAATGAGACGGTCCCCATCCCAACAGTCCCAGACACCAGCAGTACCACTATTATCTCCTGAAAGGACCAAACGACTTGACCGCATCAACCGAAGTCTACACCTGTACAAGGACAATCTTGCCCAAAGTACCGACCAGGAACACTTAGCCTTCCAGTCCCTCCCACCCCAAATCCAACATTTGATACGGGAACAGTGCACAATCAAAAGCGAAATAATAATGGGCGCCAGATACATAGGGACAAAGCTAGAACAAATAGACACCAGCATGGTACAGGTGCAAGCAGCAACAAAAGGGCTGCAAGAAGCGCCCAAAAGAGTTGGTGGAAGGATGGACGGACAAGATAACCGTCAAACCCGACAAGCACAGGTTATATCACAGCTCCAGCAGACTATACAATCAGAAGGAGCTGCGGCAATGGGCAGGGATGAACAGTTAGGACAAGAGCTCCTGGACACGAAAGCCCAACATCAACGAGAACTACAGAACCACGAAAGAATACTGAACGCTATGATGGCTGAGTTGGAGGCAAACAAAGGAGCCAGAGAAAGAGAGGAAAGCCACATAGCTGATTTAACTGCGGCGGTTACCTCCTTGATGGGCCAAGTGAAAGCGAAGCATTCAAACCCACCCCCGGAACGAAGTGCCACAGCAACAGGAGTAGGAGGCGGAGGGCGACCCCCCCCTACGATGCATGGGGCTGCGGGAGGCACCCCTGATCCTGGAGAGAGTGAAGGAGAAGGAAGTGACGATGAGAGACGAGGAACACGGGATGAGAGACCCGACAAACGAAATAAGAAGCCTGCAGAGAAGGAACAAACTGATGAGGAAAAATACGGAGAAGCAACAGAGGACGAAATGCGGTTCTCCAGAGCCTTAGGGAAAGCCATAGGAGAAACCACGAAATGTGCAGCTCGACTCCTATCAGAATACGAACATGCCAAACACCCGGATATCCGGTTTTGGCTAACCACCTGCAAAGATTTGTTCGATCGCAACCCATACCAATGGCAGGACGAGGCAGACGGTATCAAATACGCCTTGTCCAAACTAAAAGAATCACAAGTAGCATCCTTCGCTATGACTTACCGGAACCAAATGACCGGCGAATTAGGCCATATACGACAGGAAGGTTACGAATTATGGGATGTCTTTGCTGAACAAGCTATACCTCGATTCGGTCCCACTCATGAAGAAGAAAAGACCCTACGAGAAATGTTGAAAGTCCGATACAGGAATGACATTAATCAATTTTTATTGGAAATTGAAAATTGGAATCTCAAAGTAAAAGTTACTGGAATCGCCTTCAGAAAATTGAACAGAGACCAAATACCGGATGAGGCTGTACGGCGAATATCAATGCATCATGAATACGCCGACGACAGAGATTGGATAGAACCTCTCCGACAAGCGGTCCGCGATGAGGAAGATTCCCAGGAAGGAAAAAGGCTTAAGGACAATAATTTCTGGGGGTCAAATTCAAGTGGGAAAAGGAAACGGGACGAGCCAATAACGGCAAAGACAACGAAAAAACCTAAGTATACCACTAAAGAGAAAAGGCTATACCAGGCAAAGAAAAAGGAGGAAAAGGTAGACAAAGGGAAGGTGGCGCCCCGGCAGCAAATCATGCATACGGTCTGGGCCAACGCGCATACCGGTATCGACCAGAAAGTAGTCGACGAACGAAAAGGAAAAGGGCAATGCACTAGATGTACCCTGACAAACCACAGATGGAAGCACTGTCAGAAAGAAATTCGAGTGAGCACCATCCAAAGGAAATCGTTCAGGTTACTGGAAGGAAAATCAAATCACCCAAAGCCTAAAAAGCCAAGGGTACCCGCAGTGGCTGAGGATAGCTGTGGAGAAAACCCGCGACAGGCGAGCCAAAGGCCACTAGCATGGACCTTTATGGAGGAGGAGGAGCTATAACGCTCACTGCCACCAGTGGCGACAGCATGGGGGTAGTCCGGCCATCGAACCGGGAATCGAAATAATCTGAAGTGAAGTCTTTAGCTGATACCCTTTGAGTGCATCAGTCCCAAAAGCGTGATCAGTTCCGACTAGGAGTCAGGTGGCACCTAGGTGTTGTACGGCGAAGATGTTCAAAACTCTATATGCCAGATAAACTCGAGACAGCAGCGAAGGAACCCGCCTTGAGCCACACGACCCGAAAACCGCTCCACTTGGTGGGGGGACCCCAGGACTAACGACGGCTAATAGAAAACCTAAGAGGCCACAAGGACAGCAAGAAAAGAGCCAAGTACAAAACTCGAGCCAACGTGATGAGTGAGAAACTGGCATCAGACGAGAGTGACACTAGCGTAATCGTCCCCAGAGGCAGGTCTTAAAGGACACAATCAAAAATAATTAAAAGAACAAAGTCTCACGCAGAAAAATAACCGACAAGTGCTATGGGTCGCACTACACGATAACAAGACACCCCACTTGGTTGTCATGTCAGACGAAGGGCGCGACCTCAAGATTTCTCTCATAGTAGTTGGGCACGTTCATTGCACACAAAGAACCGCTACCCACCTGATGAAGAAACTTCAGCTCGGGCTGGAGGAATTAGGCGATAGGTACAATAGACTCCTCGTAACTACCGATAAGGGTGGATAAGTCGGTCAGAACGGAAGGTGCATCCGAGCCGCAAAGCACGAGTCATCAGACGAACAATTCCTGGCATATGGGAATCCCTTGGCAGAGAATAAAGACCACTAGTGGTGGGCGGCCCGATATACAAACAAACCGGATTTAATAGTTTACGGAAAATCTTCCCTCCAAATTACCCATTATCCTCAAACTATTTTACGTTTTCAAAAATATTTGGTGAAAAGAAAAAGCAGTTTGTCTGGGGAGGCTTCAAGAGCCGAAACTGCGCAGGCGCGGTAACAAACCCCAAAGTTACCAAAATGCAAAGAATTTACGAGACACGAGGCTCACAGCCCAAGCGAACAAAATACCCACCAAGTCCACAACACTAAGAGTGCCCTGAAGGAAATGCCTTCCTTGTCATATCAGACAAATGGCACAAAATCAACGTCTTATTAGACTCTAACTCAAACATATTCCTCCTAAACCAAAACACCGTACGCACCCTCAAAGTCCCTTACAAAATAAGAGAGAACCTGCTTAAAATAACAGCATTCAATTGCGAAGTATCCTCAACAGAAGGAAAATACTATTCCCATCCGATTTAACTAGGGATCGGCACCAATAGCCATACAACTCTGGTCTCCTGCGAGATTGCAGACGCAGGCAAATATGATATGATCATACCGTTCGGGTGGTGGCACTACAAACCTCCGATAAAAAATATTGAAACCCCCTGAAAAATGGTGTTTCGAAGACATCAAATGTGTAGAACATGTACAAGATGAAGGCATCGCTGACATGTTTGGATAGGACGAAACTGTGGCTTTTGATGAAGAGGCAAGGATGATAGGGAGGATCAGATCAACAAGAGAAGAGGAGGTACAACTAGAAGAATTACCAAAGCCGTATTGGCAGTACAAGGAATTGTTTGAGAATGAAAAAGCAGAAAAGCTGGCTCCTAGGGGAACCTTCGACCACGCGATTGACCTCAAAGACGGAGCCACTCCACCTTGGGGACCTATATACCCAATGTCAGCTTACCAATTAGAAGAACGAAACAAATATCTTCACAAAATGCTGGCGGAAGGAAAACTAGTCCACAGCAAATCTCCGGCGGGCACACTAATCCTTTTTATTCCCAAACCCGACACAAGACGACTATTGTCCGTAGACTACCGTCAACTAAATAAGTTAACCATACTCTACAAATACTCTTTACCGCTCATGACTGAACTAAGGGAAATAGTGGCTGGTGCAACCATCTTGACGAAGTTAGACCTAAAAGACGGTTATCATCTAATTCGAATTAAAAAAGGAATTGAATGGAAAACCGCTTTCTGTACCCGATATGGACATAATGAATATCAAGTAATGCCATTTGAGTCAGTCAACGCACCTGCTACGTTCCAGGCTCTGATGAACACTATCCTACGAGAATTCCTGGATCACGAAGTTGTAGTATATTTGGATAACATCCTAATTTAATCAAAAACAATGGAAGAACATGAGGCTCTGGTCAAACAAGTACTAGCCAGGCTAGAACGCCATGACCTCGCAATATCCTTGAAGAAATCTGTGTTCTAAGTCGATACAGTCAAATTCCTTGGATAAATTGTGGGAAAAAGTGGCGTCACTATGAGCGAAAAAAGGTCGAAAGTATCCTCAATTGGAGAGCCCCACGGTCGGTAAAAGACGGACAAATCTTTATTGGTTTTGCAAATTTCTAGTGACGCTTCATAGAAAACTTCTCAAAAGTTTGCAAACCAATTACCGACACGTTGAAAACCAAGGGAGGAAAACATTTATGATTTTGGGGACAAGAACAGGACCAAGCCATTGAGGAACTTAAGCGAAGATTTACTTCAGCCCCCATCCTAGCACACTTTTACCCGGACCGAAAAACAGTAATCGAGGCAGACGCTAGTGACTTTGCACTAGGCTGCATCCTTTTATAGTACTGGGGAAAACGATTGCACTCAGTTGCTTTCCACTCATGAAAGCTAAACGATGCCGAACGAAATTACGAAATTCATGATAAAGAATTATTGGCAATTTTGGAAGCATTCCTGGAATGGAAACACTACTTGTTGGGAGCAGACGACCCAGTGACGGTATACACCGACCACCAGAACCTGCAATACTTCCTCACTACTAAAGTCTGGAATCCCCGACAGATCCGATGGGCCCAATGGCTAGCCAACTTGAATTTTAAAATAGTATACCGCCCCGGCAGCAGAGGGGGCAAACCTGATGCATTAAGCCGGCGGCCAGAGTACCGCCTTGAGGAGGGAGGTACGCATCGTGAACAGACAATTTTGAAACCAGAACCATTTTGAAGTTTCACCCTGCCACAAAAAGGACCGAATTCAGGTCAGCGTTGTGGAAGGAAAAAAGCGAACAACAAACCGGCTCAGAGTAAAAAGACTACAACAAAATGCGAGAGTCCCAACAAAAGGTTCCAGAATGGCAGCAGGACATGACATTTAGGCCTTAAAAGATGGTATCATACCAGCCTAAAGACAGATGTTAGTGGATACCAAAAGTGCAATAGGATTGCCCAGAGGAACATACGGCAGGCTGGCGGCAAGAAGTGGCATGGCAAGCAAACATGGAATAGCAGTGGGCGGCGGTGTTATAGATGCGGATTACACCGGCGAAATAAAAGCAATATTACGAAAGCACCGGAATACCGGTTGCAAATTCAAGGCAGGCGATCGTATCGCGCAACTAATCGTGGGAATAATACAAACGCACGATACCATGGAAATCAATAATCTGGAAGACACGGAAAGGGGAAATAAGGGATTTGGCTCAAGCAACATCGGTCCCACACAGCTAATTATGTGTGAAGAACTCCAAGTAAAAATGTGTTTCCTAAGCCCAGACCTACAGGACAATTCATATTTTGACGAAGAAGACATTCAGACTCATGGGAGCCTACGAGACGAAATAGCGATGCTGTCCAGTGCCATGATCACAGCAATACAAATGCAAACCATGGATGACTCATTTCTGGAACGAATAAGAACGGCAGGAGAAGAAGATGATAGCTGGACAGCACGAAAAGGGGAGCTAAGCCAATTAAAGGAAGGACAGGAAAGACTACCAAAGAACTGGGAGCTGGAAGATGGACTACTTTATTACAAAAATAGACTATTCATCCCTTCGAACGAAGAACTCTTAATGGAGATCGCAAAAGGAAGTCACGACTCAATGGTAGCCGGACACTTCGGACAAGGAAAAACAATCTAGCTAGTCACTAGAAATTTCCATTGGGAGAAACTCACCGAATGGATAAACGACTATGTCCAGTCTTGGGACGAATGTCAACATAACAAATCTCTACTACACTCGAAGTATGGATTACTCCAACCATTAAAGGTTCCCTACGCGGCATGGACATCTATCTCAGTGGATTTCATTACCCAGTTACCCGAGTCCCAAGGACAAACGCAGATCATGGTAGTAGTGGATCGCTTTACAAAAATGGCACATTTCATCGGCTTAGCAACAAATGCCACGGCAAAAGAGGTAACGGATACCTTCCTAGAGGAAGTTTGGAACCTTCACGGACTCCCCTCCGAAATCGTATCGGACATGGACCCAAAGTTTTTGGGGGAATTTTGGCAATAATTGTGCAAAGCATTAGGAATCAAAAGGCGGATGTCGACGGCATATCACCTACAAACGGACGAACAAACTGAAAGAACCAACCAACTGCGGGAAGGTTACCCTCGAAACTTTGTCAAGTAGGACCAAAACGACTGGTATCAGCTACTACCGTTAGCTGACTACGTCTACAATAATTCCAAAGCAAGTGCACATAAACAGACCCCCTTTTCGCCAACTACGGGTTTGATCCACAAACGGAAAGGATGAAGGAAAGAGAAGCTCAAAACCCAGGGGCCACAATGTATACGCACTGGATGAAAACAGTGCAGGAGAACGCAAGGACAACCCTCGAGCAAACAAGAGAGGCCATGAAGAAATACTACGATTGGCGACCGACACCACAGCCCGACAGCAAGATAGGTGACTTGGTAATGTTAAACGCAAAAAACATTAAAAGCAAACGACCAACAAGAAAGTTCACCCCAAGATTGTACGGCCCTTTCAAAGTCTTAGAGAAAAAAGGGAATAGGGCGTTCAAACTCGATATCCTGGCTCGCTGGAAGATCCACCCAGTATTTCACATCTCGCTGCTCGAACCCTATAAAGTCTCTGACAGACCCAACCATGAACAACCCCCGCGAGAACCAAAGGACGTCGAAGGTGACCTGGAATGGGAGGTGGAAAGAATCGTGAAAAGCGAAATAATTACCTACACGAGAAAGGTCAGAAGGGTAAACAAGGGATTCCAAGAACTCTGATACTTTATAAAATGGGCAGGATGCTGAAAGGATGAAAATACCTGGGAACCACGGGAGGGGTTGGAAAACGCCAGGGAAGTGGTGGAAAAGTTTCATAGGGAAAACTCCAAGATGCCGGGGCCGAACTTGGCCGAGTAGTATGAGAAAGGTTTTCCACAAGTAGACAAGTAAACGCTTCTGGTTTTTACCCCTACCATACGGAGCTCATACAGAATTAAGAATGTATTATAGCTAGAAGTATTAGGGATGAAATTTAAGAGGAGGGAGCTCGTATTAGGCACAGAGCTCCCAGATGGATAAGCGGGTCAAGTTACCCTACCTTAGCGTACGAACCTCCAAAAAAGACGTAGCAACACCCCCCTCCAGCCCCGACGTTGGGACTGTAGGTCGCCATACGTCGCCTGGGAAGTTGCCTCCCCTCACCAAAACCATGAGTGAAGAAGACCCTACTTGCAACACCGTATACGTCGCGGCCGTCGGTCAGACCAGTTCCTGTTCGCAGGATAGATGCGAGGAGACCTCAGAGCACCACATGCAAGTGAAAGCATCTCGATCAGACAACATCACGCAGAGTTACAACCACTACAAGATTGGGTATCGGAAAGGGGATACAAACCCACGGGAGGCATCTACCATAGTTAGGCTTCCTCAGTCTGGAAAGACGCCCAGTAACCAGTGGGAATACACTATGCTCGGAAAGGGAGTAGGGGAACTCGCAAAGGGGTTGTTGGTAAGAGACCAATAACTATTGTCGTAACCATTGGTTCGATCGATAGGAAAGAGTTGTGAGATGCCGGTTAAAGACAAAGGAATGCCTCCTGCAGACCAAGTCAAAACAGAGCCAACAATATGAAGACTGGTCATCTTCAATCCCAGCGAATAATTGTCTGACATGCGAATACATGGAGATTATTTGTAAATCTATTTAGCAACGGATACATGTTCGTATAGCCATCTAGGAGGACGGGCGCTACACCCTCCCCATGAGAGAGGCATACGTGGCAATACGTTGGGCAAGCGAGAGTAGAAAGATAACGGACGTTCTGGGTCAAGTCGGGCTCCCACTTCAAAGAAGTCGAGGTAGGTGAAAGAAAGATACTTAGTTATAGGAAGAGAGTATGTAGCCCGCGAACCCCCAGACGCGGAATATAAATATTGAGGTGTCTTCGTAGCTGCTATCAATCATCAAGCAACGGAGAACAGACCTTAACCCTATATACACGTTAGCCAAATATTTATGGTTCCACCTACCTTATAATTCTATCTTGACTTTCGCCGCCCTAGACGTACTCTCGGAATTACCAACGATCAGGCCTAGTATATTCGCTTGTTCTTAGAATATTACTACCCCCATAACACCCGCCCACTGCCCCAACTGTTGTGACAACCGTGACGCTTTCGCCAGAGACTGCAGGGCTACACGAATCCTGCCTCCTTGAACTGAGGCCCCCCACCTTCCGAGCACCAATTATCTGACTACTCTGCTGACACTCAAGAAGCGATGGATCCTGCTGACGAGGGCGGCCCTGCACCCTCTAATCCCGAATCTCCTCTAATTCCTGCGATCGACCTTTCCACCCCCAGACCTCCCCGTCGACTCGACGCCACCCATGCTTCCCACCGTGGGTCCCAGCCAGCACCCACTGGCCCGGGCTCATCAGCAAAATGTCCTAACCAGTCCTGGTCCACCCCGGAGGGTTATGGTCCCCGTGGTCCTCCTCGTCCACCCTGATCCACCCTGGTCCACATTTTTGTTAAAATTTGAAAAAGTGTGGATCAGAATAGATGGGGGTGAACCAGGTGGACCCCCAGGACCACGATCCCCCTTGGTAGACCAGGAGTGTTCAGGACCACCTTGGACCACACTTCGACATTTTCCTGATGCCACTTGCCACCGGTAACACCCTGTAACCCGCAGGTTTGTCCCGGTAATCATTAAAAATTCTGGTACCACCTCCTGCCAAGGACTGGTTCCCGCGACCTCACTCACCCTCGTTCAACACACCAGCCTGAGTAGCTAGGATGTGTTTCTTTCCTTCTTTTCGTCCCTATCGGAAGGGGGGCGGGGGGGTG
>Ga0307507_10003622_pt1 | contig 29345 bp, 5 predicted proteins | sample 7_EM_MG_FD_207223 | JGI IMG/M metagenome (GOLD analysis project Ga0307507, IMG submission 207223) | Populus trichocarpa ectomycorrhiza microbial communities from riparian zone in the Pacific Northwest, United States - 7_EM | ecosystem: Host-associated > Plants > Roots > Unclassified | place... | reverse complement strand
TACTTTATATTTGTATGGAGGCTTGGCAAAATATTCAATATTCAATATAATATCAATATTGAATGCGTGTTCAATATCAATATCAATACGGCCTTATATTGATATTGAATATTGATTAAAGCACTGCCTGACTCCTAACCAAGTCCTCTATACTTTGAGAGAGGTCATATGCAACAACAAGTGTGAAGCACCAGCGGGTCTCCCGGCAGGTGTTGCATGGAAGACAGGGTCGAAAACATCCGGCGATTGCGAAGTCTCTGTCTCCGTAGAAGGGAGGATCGAAGCAGTAAGAATTCCCCACTATAACAGCCGCAAGGAGAGAAAACCGGCCATGTGGTGCTAAAAGAGTGGGCAGTACTTCTATCGCGGCACAGAGTCCACAGGTGACCAGTGGCAGCAATGCTGGGATTCCACTGATGCCATCATCAAGCAATGTGTCGACAATGGACCTAATTCGGGCTGGGTAAATGGCCCTAATCCGTATCAAGTAAGCCATGAAGTCCGAATCATAGACGTAGCATTGAATGAAGACTGACCTTCACAGTTTTATCAAGGCGGGTTCCGACCCCTGAATGACGAGGGCGCTATACATCCTCCAATGTTCGGAGATGCACTTCAGTCAAAGGTAGCAATTGGGACAGTCTCTCCAAACAATCTCCATGATTTCACATGCGCGAGTGGCATCGGCGGTACTCGTTTGTCAGATTGCTTTAGTATACTCGGATCGTACGTAATGTCACGGGCCTCGATGATCCTCTTGCTGACCCGATGTAGAATTATCAACGGCGAGATACTGAGCGATACTGACACTAACGAGAAGTTCTGTACGGATGATTCGACATGCTTTAGGAAAGGTGACACCGGCTCGTCCGATGGAAATACCATATACAGCTCGTATTGTGAAGTGTTCGTACTTCTCGCAAACCACCATTTGCAGCGCTGACCGTATTTTTAGTGCCTCAAACAGTGGTTGTTCTTTTGTCATCGCAACGAAACTTGCTTCGTTCGGTGGATTTCCAGGGAGGTATGTATAATGGACAAGGGGTCTGAGGATAGAGCATTAGGCGCTGAGATTTGTACAGATCATGTGTATCTCCAAAGGAAATGTCTGATTTCATCCGACTTGGTGTGAATAAATGTGGTCCGGATCATCAGTCCGGAGTATGGGCGGCGGGCTTCAAGAATGGCGAGACGATGCCGCCGTACACAGCGTTCGGCCTCGTGGACGCGTCAGATCCAGGGGCGCTATTCGTTCCCTAGAGGTGTAGTCACAGTATCCTAGTTTCGATAATTGAGCAGAGGATATGGTTGAGGGTAGGGTGATAACTCCTCTCATTAAAACCATGGAGGAGTGTTCTTGGAGAGGGCGCGACAAGGGGCCTCCATTAATCATCAAGATGCAGTTTTGCCCAAGCTCAAGATAGGAATTTAATTGAAAAGATATGACTCTGGAATATTAAGATATAAGCCCGAGTGCATACATTCTGGCGAGCATTTCGGACCTCAATTAAACCCGGAATGGTATCTAGATGTCGAACGGAGAAGAAGGCTTGTGTATCGATTGAATCTATGGACACAGAGCGCTTATATCCCTTAACCCGTTGAAATGGGCACGTAGGTTAGAGGCCCACCACGTGCACGGCCCCACCGCGTGCACACTAAATATTCAAAATTACATGAATCCACTAAATTGGGGTTAATTGAGGCCGCTCTTGATGCGTTGAAATCATAGAATTTTCCTAATTATACTTAAACTACTAAAGAATTCAATATTAACCGATTAACGCTATCGCAGCGCTTTAGAGGGATTACTAGCTCTAAGGACAATACCTAGCCCCGTCTTACTAAACAGCGGTTAAAAACTCTTACTAACTATATAAATACTCTTTATAACCGAGGCCTTCCTCCTATATATTTAATAATACGAAATTTCGTCTATAATATTATACAAAAGTAAGAAAACTCTCTTATAAAGCTTACTACTAAGGTTATTATCCTTTGGGTAGAGAATAAGGGCCTTTAAAACACTCTTAAATATAACAAAAGAAGAGAAATAGAGGTAAAGGCCTTTTTAAAGAAGTTCGCGATCTAGAAGAGGGTAACGCTATATTCTTTAGCCTAAACAAGATTTAAGAAGCAAAGGGCTTTTAAGAGGAGCGTAGATGCTCTATATAACAAGTATAGGCCTAAAAGGAAGAAGAAAAGGTTTAAAGGCAACTACTAAAATAGGAAGAGAGGCGTGAGATAGAGCAGAGAAGGCAAATAAGGCTTTAATAAAGGATTGCAAGGGAGGAGTAGATAAAGGAAAAACAACGCTATAAAGAGGACGCTAGGCAGGTCTATGTAGCTAATCTATAACTTAAAAGGGATACTTAGCAAGAAGTAAGGCTAAGGCCAATTAAAAGGCTTTAAACCTGAAGTTAAATAATGGTGTTAAATCTATTATAGGTGGTGCGGAAGTAGGGAGCGCCGAATTAAGCTCTAGGCGCGTATAGAGGCAGCGACATCCACTGAAACACTTAGAGGACTATAGCTGTAGCTAGATCAATAGAGCAGGTCTGAAAGCTTATTACGCTTAATTTCTATACAAATTGGCCGTTTATACATAGCTAAATAGCATCAAATTTAATTATGCTTATCTTAGGTACCTCAGCCGCTTCTTTAAGGAATTTGTGGCGTTGTATGGCCCCACTCTCTTGCTACAGCCCTACTCTGCGGTGTGTACTAATGTAAGGGATCTTTTGGCGGCTGCCAAGGCTAGCCTTCGGCTAGCCCTTGGCACCTCCTTATAAGCTCCCTTGGGCTTGCAGCCCTTCCCTCCTCATCGGTTCGTCTCCGTACGAGGTATTGCCATACCTACTCTTTACCATATCGTCCTCTTCCATCGACTCTCCTTGTGACTCATGCTCGGCTTGCCTGCTCCCTACCGTACACCTGGGCAATAGCCTTACAACTAACTCCTGAGCTAATAAAATGTCACGCTACCCCCTAGCCCCCTATAACCCCTAAATTCCTCTGCAAAGCGTTTAAGAGATTATAGGTATATATTTAGTATAAGCCAGGCCAGATTTCTAATATATATTAACTTTAAGCAACTATAATAGGGTCAATCTAGTAGCTATAGCTATAGTTTATAATGCAATTAAATTGCAACCTCCTCTACTAGTATATTTTAATTAATGTAGCTAGCTAACCACCGTATTAAGGGTCGAAGTATAGTCTTAAAGTTTAAAAATGGGTTTTTTAAAGCTAGGCTGACCTAACTAGCCTTATTAATATAGCGACCGTACTCTACTATTATAACTCTATTTACTATTAAACTTTATAAGGTACCTCTTATACCCTATTACAAATAGCTTACCTAATTATACTATACCTATACTAGTAGGTATAGATTTACTTCGTAAATTCTATCGCTCTGTTATGCTGCGCTATAGGGGCTGCTTCGCAGTAGGGGGTAAGCTTTAGGCAGAGCCTTATATAGAGCTTTAGTAGAGCTTTGTGCAGAGCTTTATATAGAGCTTTGTGTAGAGCTTTATATAGAGCTTTATGTAGAGCTTTGTGCAGAGCTTTATATAGAGCTTTGTATAGAGCTTTATGCAGAGCTTTATATAGAGCTTTGTATAGAGCTTTATGCAGAGCTTTATATAGAGCCTTATGCAGGCATGTAGATGTATAGATTGCAGATATATAGATGTGCAAATATTTATATAGGCGTTTGTGTGGGTGACTAATTGATTAATTAATTATATGGACGTTTATAAAGCCGTTTATACGGGCGTTTGGTTGATTGATTGTATAGATATTTATAGAGCCGTTTATATAGACAATCATAGAGTCTTCCTAGTATATTAGTGCTGTGTATTAGGAGAGCTTTGGAGCTCTATATTAAGCTTTAAGTAGAGCTTTAAGTAGAGCCTCGCATAGAGCTTTTAAGCAGAGCTTTTAAGTAGAGCTCTGTGCAGAGCCTTAAATAGAGCTTTGAGTAGAGCGTTGTATAGAGCTTTAAGCAGAGCTTTAATAGAGCTTTGAGTAGAGTCTTATACGGAGCTTTAAGTAGAGCCTTATATAGAGCCTTGAGTAGAGCTTTAAGTAGAGTGTTATATAGAGCTTTAAGCAGAGCTTTAATAGAGCTTTAAGTAGAGCCTTGTATAGAGCTTTAAGCAGGGTAGAGCTTTAAGTAGAGAGCTTCTCTATATAGACCTTGTATTTAGGCTTATTTTTAAAGGCCTTATAAATGGCTTTGTATAGAGCTTTGAGCAGAGCTTCGTATAGGCGTTTGTGTAGGCGTTTATATAGGCGTTTGTGTAGGCGATTATAGATGTTTATAAAGACGTTTGTAGAGATATTAGGGGTATAGTTGGGCTCTATTATAGATGTAATATATAGAGTAAGAGATAAGCTTTTAAATGGAGGTATTAGTAAGCTGAGCAACGCTGTATTAGGGGGCGATATATAATATTAAAGGCAATAGAACTGTTACCTACTAATAAGGCTATATAGCCCTTATAAAACGTGCCTATAATCTCTTAGACCCTTGGAGAGGAATCTACCTTAACACTTTATAATTGGCTACTAAAGCTAGCACAGGCGCTAACGCCTGCAGTATATATTAGGCTATGGCGCTAGTTACTAATTAGCTTAGAAGTTTATAGGAGTTATAGGGGTTATAGAGGTATAGTGGTGCTAGCTGCTTTATAGGAGGTGGATTTTCTCTCTAAGGGTCTAAGTCAACTAAGATAAAATTATATGGATTTTCGATTTTAGTGTATATATAGTGGTATCTCCCTCTATTGATAAGAACCTACTAATTAGACTAGCCAAATCTGGTGCCTATACTTAGTAATATAAAGCTTTTAATTTCATAGTAAATTGATATATAGGCTCAATCTTTAGAGTTGAGTCGCTCAATATAAGGCCTCTAGTAGTCGTCATTTCTGTAGAATGGTATTTTGCAGATACTATAGCTAAAATAAGTCCTTATAGGACGTCTATACATTGTTCTAGTTCTGGTGTTTATGTATAGGCCTTCTCTCTACTCGCCCCAACGGGTTAAGGGCGGGGTGCAACTAAGCATGGTTATAGAAAAGTTGAACGTGGTCACTAATAGGGGTCGGCAAAAGTTGAGCATAGTTACCGATGGAACCACCAGTAAAAGGTCGGTAGTACCACACTTTTGCCCATATAGAATACGTATCGGTAGCTATATTAACTTAAGCGACCATATAAACTAAAATATCTAGAGTATATGCTACGCATATATACGCATATATATATATATATGAGTATTTATACGTACCTCACTATACTAATAATAAGTAAAAACTATACTGAAGCAAATGAGAGTATAGTAGGGTAGTGTCACAATGACGATGTATTATATGTGAATGCTAGACAAACAAGCATCAGATTCGTTGAATTGATAGCTATATACAGCTATTATAGAGACTTAAGGAGGATTTCTGGAGAGCTTAACAGGAATGCAACTGCGGCTAAATCTATATAGGGGTAATTGGGGTAGATAAACTATCTACTAAGTAATATCAAATAAGGAAAGGAAAGCTATACATCTAGCGTAGCGTATGTCGCGGGCAGTTCTGTGACAGGTAGCCTACTAATTAGTATATATAACTATATACTACGCATATACTAAGTATATATAGGTAGTTTAGAGCGTACCTAACATTAAATATAAAGATAATAGTTCTTAAGATAATATAATTAGTAGAGAGAGTATTAAAGATAAAGATAAGAAGAGTAAGGGTTAAGATAGTATATAATAGCAGGTTCCATTTTATATAGGTCTCTCTAAGGTAAGACTATATATAACTCTATATATAGGCTATATATATACTTAGTATAGCTAGAGCATACTCTAAGACTATCCCTTAACACGTCAATTTGGGTCCTTAGATTATCGATAAGGAGTAGCCAATTAGATTACCTAAATTTGGTGCCTGTACTCAGGAATATAAGGTTGGTAATATTCGTAATATGCCTATAAGGATATACTCCGCATATAATAGGGTTAAGCTTAAATTAATTAATAACCTCTAAAAGCGTAATAGTTATCTATACTAGACAGTAGATATTAATAAAAAGCTAAAGTAAAGTATAGAGAAGTAAGTATTATCTATATATATTAGGCATATACTTATAATATACAGCTACTACTATGGTATTCTATAGTTATAGTGGTAGTGTATCTACCCTACTATATAAGAACGTATATATAGTAAAAGTAGACTATTATTATTATTTTAGTATAGAGTAAGTATATGGCTAGCGTATGCGTAATATATGCTAACTATATATAGATAGAGTTTATTAGTTATTCTAGCAGTAGTAATACTAAACTATAGTATACTACCTAGCCTTTATTATTAATGACTACTTAGGTAGATATTTAATACCTTTATCTACTCGTTAAATATAGAGTTTAGGAACTTAAATAAGAATATACCTATATCGGATATATAATATTAAAGTAAAAATATTACGGTAAGTAATATATTATATATACGCTATATATATACTAAGTCTATATAGAGTTTAACTACCCCTAAGGTTAAGGTAGAATAGTAGGCTAAATATATAGTGTATAGTTAGATTACTATATTCCTATTAATATAGTATAGTATCCTTATATTTGCCTTATTACGCGGAATTCTTATATATATTATCTACTATACCTAATAAAGCTACTAATTAACCTTACTAATAATGTAGTTAAAGTAATAAAGTAGGTAGAAGTCCTAAGCCTTACTATATATATACTCCATATATATATATAGTATATGCGAATAAAACTACTTACTATTATATAGGCTAATTTATCCTATTACTATAGTATAATATTTTATATAGGAAGTATAGGACGTAGATACTATGTATAGTATATAGTAGCCTTAATATTAAGGATTAAATTACTGCTTTTGTGACGGCTCGAACCATTAAACAAATGTCTCGATAGAGACTTAAATAAATGCTTGCAAGATAAAGCGAATAAATGCTGTATTATGAAGATATCAAGCTAAGGAGCAAGAGGAGGTGGTGAGGTGATGTCTATATATATATGCCAAGTCTTAAGCGAACCCCTGGCTAGGTAACGCGTTCTAGCGCCATTATATCACCCCCCCCTTTAAAAAAAGAAGCCTGCCCTTAGGCTTTGTCTACCTTGTATACAGTTAAAATAAAATAAAATTTACCCCTTTGTAACCGAAGAATCTTCTTATCCATATCTAAATCTAATTCCGATTCTAATTCTAATTGCTTATAGAGAGTCCTTATACTAATCTGCTTCTTAAAGAACTGTAATAGATAATCTTCAACCCAGTGGTTATCTGCTCCACAGCGTACGCAGCGTCCTTCCCTCCTACACTAACCCCTTTGGGCTGGTGACATAGATCGAGCGCGGGGGGGGGGCTTATAGTAGGGCTAGTAGACCGTGGGGGTGTATACCGTGGGCTAGTGATATTAATTGCGTTAATTCTAATAGCGCTGATATCCATAGGCTCCGTAATAGTGCCGCGTTGGTTACTGCCGTTACTGGAAGATTGCACTATAGAATAGGAAGACGATTGGCCAGCTAGCTGTTAAATAATTCGGACAAAATTAGGGTATCTTTGCGGTAGGTTAAGCTGCTAGTTAAGCCTACTGCGGATAGTAGAGCTCAGCCCGTTCCTAAATATCGATATCTTGTTAATATCCGGCCAATTCTGCCCGCGTGCCTCGTACAGAACGCGTTCGAATTTTGATATATAGGTCAGTACTAAATCGAGACCTTGCCGTAGGGACAGCAGCTTATCCTCTGCCTCTTATACCTTGTTTATATTATTGTAGACGCACGCCAATTAGTTAAGAATTGAATTATAATCCTATGCATTTAACTCTTCTGCCTGTCTAAGCTAGGGGAGAACTGTTGCCTGTATAATGCTATTAAGGTTTAAAAATACGTAGTAGAACTGCGCAACTAAATCACTAATAGCCGCACTGTTAACCCGTAGCTTTGCCTTAATTAAAGGCAGTTAAGTATCAAACTTATAAGATTGTCTATTGAACTTTGCGGGATTAGAAAGGGAGGGCTTCGGCCAAGAGGGGGTAGTCGAAATAGAAGAGCGTAAAAATTGGACTTCCGCCTACAGCTATGTGATCTGGTTTTATAAGCTTTTGAAAGCCTACTGCGGATCTATCGTAAAGGAAGGTAATAAAAAAAGAAACATAAGCCTGGGGTAGCCTGAGACCTTAAACCTAGAAGAAGCTATAGGGTATCGCTCGCACGCATACATGATTTACCTATGCGGACCTAAGACCTTGGATACCACAGCCTACATATGACTGGGGAGCTTAATATAATGTGACGGCTCGAACCATTGAACAAATGTCTCGACAGAGACTTGAACAAATGCTTGCAAGATAAAGCAAACGAATGCTATATTACGAAGATATCAAGCTGAGTGTCAGAATTAAGCGAGAGATGCTGACTAAGCTCTGGACACGTCTGCAATCTAGATAGATATCAACCGCATCTACTGCATCACGAATCAATCAATATTCATCGTCTGCGTCATCTCTATCATCAATTAGACCCTCAAGAAAGCTCCGCTGTGACCCCATGACCTTGTAATTCCAACACTGAGGAGCAAGAGGAGGTAGTGAGGCGACGTCTATATACACATGCCAAGTCTTAAGCGAACCCCTAACTAGGTGACGCGCTCCAGCGCCGTCACAGCTCTAATTAGAAAGGAAAGGATGTTATAATTTCCTAAGGGGATAGTATATATAGGTAAGTATAGGTTAGATATATATTAAGTATATATAGAGCCTAAGTAGAGTAGGTATACTACATAAGTTCTCTATTAATTAATATAAAGAGAATACTAAGTAATAGATTTAGGTAATTTATAAATTTAATAATAAGTATTTCCTTATTATATACAATATATATATATATAAACTAAGGCATTCTAACGCGTAATATATATTAAAATAGACCTATTATTTAAGATAGTTTAAGGTAAAATAAATCTATTCTTAATTATAGGATAGGATAAGAATTCTAAATATATATATACCCTATACCACGTATATAATATATACCCTATACCACGTATATAATATATATATATACTAATACTAATAATAGGAATTAAGGTGTAGGTATACGCCTTTCTTAACCTAGAAATACGTACTACGTATATAAAGACGTTTAAGTTAGTATTTAAGGTTTTAGGTAACATTAGGAAATTGTTTATACCTCCTAATAGTACTAACAGGCTCCTAATAGCTCCTATTAGGGCTGCCAGGATCTCCAGGAGATACTTACACTTAGTTTCCTATTAGGAGCCTATTAGGAGCGTACCTAAACTACCTAGACCACATGGACCACCCAGACTACTAGGACCACTAGGACCACCAGGACTACTAGGACCACTAGGACAACTAGGACAATTAGGATAATAAGATAAATAAAATCTTAGTTTTTCTATTACCTTTAAACCACTAAAATACTTAATTAAATATAATACTTTAGCATCTACAGCTAGCTAGAAAAAGTAAAAGGTAGTTTAATTACCCAATAATACTAAAGACTCCAATAATTTACTACATTAAAAAAAGTTAAGACTATAAGTATAAGAGGCCTGGCCTAAGTATTAAAGCAATATAAATATTGCTTTAGAATTATATGCGCTGGTATAAGTATAAAATGCTTAGGTTTAGACTTAGTGATACTCTATAACACTATATACTTTAGAAATCCTCCTTACTGCTTTACTAAAAAATAACCCTACTATAACCTTTTACAAACCATATAAACTTCTAAAATGCCTTATTATTATATACATACTAATCCTTACCAGCGTTGCTATTATACTAGCCAGCTCCATTATCTGGTAAACCTAAGGTATTCTTGAAATTATCCTATATAAATTTAGAGTAGATAGGTACTTATGCCTATACTTTCTTCTAGCCTATTATAATTAAGTAGAAATCTAATATTTCCTCTTCACCACCCTATATACTTGCAATTTCCTAGACGGTTATCTATATAGATACTTAGAGTTAGTATATAACTATATAAAGAAACTTAGGATTAAAGAAACCCAATATTATACTAGGTTATCCCCCTTTAAAGCACTTCCTCCAATTAGTCTAGGCCTAGGTAAGTTAGAAGAGTAGAGCTATATTAACAAGGTAGAGTAATCTAAATTAGCACCACCACACTATATTTAAATGACAGCCTTTAAGCTTTCAGTGCCCTCATTGCCTAGACCCTCAAACAAACCATCTAAGACATTATTATATGGATTCCGCCATAGTTCAGTATTAGGGTACTGTTCGTTATCATTATTATAGTAGAGTCGTGCCCTTGTCTTTGTATCGTTAAATATATAAAACTTAATTATAACCTGGTGGTGTAGTACCGTAGCATCCCATATTGCAAGTAGCTCCCTATAGATTGCTTTATACTTATTAGCAGTAAGATATAAGATATAGTAAATTTGTTCTACCTTAAACCTCCTTACTACTAACATACTTAATAGTCTCGTGGTGGCTAGATAGGTACTCTTAGATACCATGCCTTAAACCAACTGCAATAAAGTATATAGTTGCGCTAGTGAGCTTATTAAAATATTTGGCGGAAGACCAGTATTAGGCTATTCCTATTAAACTATTTGCCTAGAATATATCCGCATAGGCAGCGACAATTACTTTATAGTAGAATTGTTTCTTACTAACCTATTAATATTGGCAAAGTAGTATAATCTCTATTTGCAATACAGGTAATATATAAAAGGGGGGCTACTAGTAAAGATAATAGAAAGTAATAGAATTTATAGTAAAAAGAAGCAGAATTGTTATATAAAAGTACATAAATTTGTGAGATGGAAGGTGGTAGAAAGTTTGGGTAGAAAATGGAAGAAATTTAATATAAAGGATAGCTAAATTTAGGGGGTGGAAAATAGCGGATCTCTAGTATAGAGAATTAGGCATAGTAATAGAGGGGTATATTTAAGAAGCACATACCTTTTCAGCCAGTTTATATATAAAAGAGTAGTCTTTTAGTAACCTCTTTACCTTCTTAGCATTATTACTAAAGCCTAGGCCATATACTTCCTTAATAATAGCCTAGAACTTATAATTTGCCTTAACTCTAAAGTCTCCTAACCTGTCCTTTATCTATATATATTTAGTTAGTACAACTCCCTAATATATTAATATACTCTAAAAGTACCTTACACATACTGACTTAATTAGGTTTATAATTTCTCAAATAGAGTTTTCTCCCCACATGTATATAAGGAGTAGTCCGCGTGGGCCTAACAGGGATCCGAATCGGACGTTAAGCAATGAATAATATAATTAGGTTTATAATCTACTTATTTTTATTCCTCCCTTAATAGATTAGCTTAGGTTATGGTCTATAATTTAATAATTAGCGTCTCTAATATAGAAGGAAATTAATCTACCTAGGGGTTAACTTATAGGTTTAAGGACCCGCCCTTACCTATATATATTTTCGCAAGAAATATACTTATCACTTAGTAGAGAACGGCTTTATGCGCATTCTTAACCTTCTAATTTATATAGTATTTGTAGTAGTCCTATATAAAGCGCGCTCTAGGAAGATATTATATTTATACTTATACACATATCCTTTTCTAGTTAGTTTTATTTATATTAAATTCTACTAACCTGCTATAAGGGGGTGAGTAAAAATCACTATCAATGTTATAGATAAATACGGCATTTAGTAATCTAGGGCTTAATTAATAGGGGCGTAAGGCCAAAGCAAGTATTATATAAGGTAGTCGCTTAGGTTAAGTACTTCTATATATAATACCTCTTCCAGGTGAGCTAGGTGGCTCCAGGTAGTACTATCTATATTTAATATTACATAGCATCCTAGGTAAGCTAAGTGTATTAGACCTTAGTCCTCTCCTATTATAATAAAGAGAGATAAGCTGCTAATTAAACCACCTATTAGCACATAATCAGTAATTTAAATAAGCCCTATATATATAATTTTAAGAGTGTCCTATTTACCAGACTTAGCTTAGCGTTTATAGCTAGTTTATTAGTTAAATTAAATGTAATATAGTTTGGGAATAAAGTAACAGAGGATATATTCTTAGTAGCGCTATTAGGCAGGTGCCTCTTGCAGGTTTTTAGCACTAGCATTAATATATTACTCTTATCCTATAAGGTATCTTATGTATTTATATTAGTATATTATATATCAGCCGCGTATATATTGACTTAATATCTAAGAAGCCTACTTAAAAGCACATCTGCGCTACTTTATAAGAACCTTTACTATTCTCTTAGGGTATATTATGGCTCTGTATATTATATAAGTTAATTAAATGCACCTCCTAATAGAGCTTGCAAGCCTATAGTAACCTCTGTTTATTTAGCCTAGTAACGTTATCTTCTTTCTACGCGACTAGTAGCATGGGGACTTTATAGTTTCTAGTTTTATAGCATTATTTATAGGGTTCAGCAAATGGTCTAATAGTGGTAGGAAAAGTACTGTGTTAAAAGCAATTGTTTATATAATAAAGGTTATTGTTAGAGACATAGATAAGTATATAGGAGAAAATAGGGGTTGTAGTATATTATTTATAGTTAGAATATAGACAAGCTAAGCTGTTCCTATTAAGCCACTATTAGAATTATGTTAAATTAATACCACAACTTATAACTTTATCTACTCTTTCTAGCCTTTGGACTAATTTTCTTAATAGCATACCCAGGATTTAACACTAAGAGATATACTATATATGGCACATAATTAACTACCTTAGAGATAACTATAAGGAAGATATAATTAACCACCTTAAAGACAATTATAAGGAAGACGTATACGCCAATACACTAGAGACAAGTTACCTTTACCCTACTTAAGCAATAGCTTATAGGTTGTTTACTACTAATAGATACCAACCCTAACCTAATTCCCCTCTTAACACCTTTATCTAATTTAAACTTTGACAGTATAGAGGAACAAGAAGTTATATATATTTAGACTAAGGCCCCACTTAACCTTAAAATAGAGGCAATAGTTAAGAATTATACTTAGAGTCCACTACTATTTACTACATCTACCTCCCATGCCTAAACCCCTTATCCTACTCCGCCTTACGGTCCGCTATTATAGCAGCGGCTAGTGTTACGTACCCACTAAGCCCCTGGGACTATTACACTGTAAGTATCTAATACTAAAAGTAAGTTAGATGGTATCCTATCTATATAAGAAATTACAGACCCAGGCTCTATATTATATTAATTTATAATACAGCCACAGATGGAAGATTCTATAATGGTGGATTTAGGCGAAACTTTAAGTCTATAATTATATTGCCCTAAGATATAACTCCAATTATTGTTATAGTTATATATAAGCCCAGTTCTATTACTTTTATTATTACTAGAAACTAAGGGCCAGTTAAAAAAGTGTTTTAATAGTAGTAGGGACCTAAGCATTACATACTCTATACTGGCTTTTATTCCCCCTAAAGGGGAGGGAAAGGGAGACTATATTTCTAATAGTAAATACTTTAATCCTACCCCCTTTACTACTAGCCTAAAGGCCATAGGTTATAGGTCTATCTCTATTTACAACTTTATTCGCCTAAGGCTCTCTGGCGCTTTAAGGGGGGGTAAACTCCTAATTTAATACCTTTCCTTTTTACCAGCATTTTAATAGTTTTATATTAATTTAGAGGAGATAAATACGGTGTATCCACTAGCACATTAGTAGTTAGTAGTGTTAAAATAACCTAGCAAGGTTAAGTTGGCGTGTGCGCTTTTAATAGTAGTGGTATATAGCAGCTTTATTACTCTAATATTAGTAGTGGAACCTTTAATATAGTTGTTGCTATATAAGTTAGTATATAGGATTAACTCTAATCTAGAATTTATAGCATACTTAGGTGGTTTTGTTTAATTATAAAATTAATAAAATTTAGACTAAGCGTAAATATATAATCTATAATAGTCTTCTATATCCATTTACTGGTAACCTTTTACCGGTCTCTACTCTGGAAAATATATATTAATATATTATAGTCCTTATTAAAGCCTATATCCTACTTTAGAGTATCCTTAAATATTAAAAAGATAAGCTTATCTATAGAAATATTATCTATGTTCTTTCCTTCGGGAAGCAGATCTCTTAGCTATATATATATTAATACTCTAGTATCTAGGAATTATTTAATATATATTATTATTACCCCAAATATCTTAACCACCTACTACTATTTTTCTATTGTTCTATCTGCGGTTAATCCAGTAATAGGGTCTTTAAGGCTCTTTTAAAAGTACTTTAAAGGTAAGGGTTTAGCATATTTATATTCTATTCGTCACTTCTTATTATAGTTACAGCACTAAGCAACTGCTTAAATATACCACTCTTTATCCACATCTATAAGATCTATAAAAATAAAATGGAATTGTGTATATAAGTAGGTTATAGCTTTATAAAGTTCGTTCCTCTTTTACTTAGTATTTAAGGGCTTCTCCAATAGACCAGATGCTTATATTATATCCTTAACTGCATTATATATTGTTTTATATTATATATTAGTAATACCCATCTTGTCCTTAATCCATTAAACCAACTAAGATCTATTTCTCGCGTTGCGTCTTTAATAAGGCCGCTAGGATAAGCTATTAGAGTCTAATATAGGGCTAACAGCAGTATATAGCGCGTATGCCAGGAGAGAAAGGGATTTCTATATTAGCAATATATTATGCCTATTATAGTTTAGTCGGCAATCCTATTTTCTAATGTCAATAATTACAGTCTTGCATAGACTGTTCTGTAGTTCTTAGAAATAGGCGCCAGCTCTAATACATTAAGTCGCAATAGTAGGCTATATATATAAGGGGTGATGGTCTAAGCTTACATAACCAAATATAGAAAATTAGATTAGATAGTCTTCTTAGCTATAGACAGCAGGCCACAATAAGGCAAATGGTTAAATTATAGTATAAATTAAAAGTTACCTCTTTAATTAAAGGATATAGTATAATGTAATTACTATATATCTAGGACAACTTAAAGGAACTAGTTAATACTAGTAGAGGGTAATAAAAAGGGTATCTCCGTATTATATCTAAAGAGGAAGAGTATAGTAGATTCTATAGTACGGTAAAGGGTAGTAGGGAATAGTAAAAAGGGCATCCCCATGTTATATCTAAAGAAGTAGAGTCTAGTAGATTCTGCGGTATAGTAGAGGACAGTAGAGGGTAATAGAAAAAGTATCCTTATATTATATCTAAAGAAGTAGAATCTAGTGGATTCTGTAGTATAGTAGATAGAAGTAGAGGATAGTAGAAAGGGCATCCCTATATTATATCTAAAGAGGTAAAGTACAGTAGATTCTATAATGCGGTAGAAGGGAATAAAGGATAGTAGAAAGGGCATCCCCATATTATATCTAAAGAGGTAGAGCGTAGTAGAAAGAGTATTATTATATTATATCTAAAGAAGCGTAATCTAGTGGATTCTGCAATATAGTAAATAGAAGTAGAGGATAGTGGAAAGGGCATCCCTATATCACATCTAAAGAGGTGGAATTTAGTGGATTCTACACTATAGTAGAAGACAGTAGAGGGTAGTAGAAAGATTATCCCTATATTATATCTAAAGAAGCGGAATCCAGTGGATTCTATAGTATAGTGGATAGAAATAGAGGATAGTAAAAAGGGTATCCCTATATTACTTCTAAAGAGGTAGAATTTAGGGGATTCTATAGTGCGGTAGAGGGTAGTAGAGGGTAGTAGAAAGAGTATCCCTATATTATATCTAAAGAAGTAGAATTTAGTGGATTCTATAGTACAGTGGAAGGGAGTAGAGGATAGTAGAAAGGGCATCCCTATATTATATCTAAAGAGGTAGAGTGCAGTGGATTCTATAGTGCGGTAGAGGGTAGTAGGAAGTAATAGAAAGCGCACTATCCCTTTACGCCCAAAGATGTGGAACATAGTGGATTCTATAGTATAGTAGATACTAGTAGAGAGTAATAGAAAGTGGATTATCCTCCTACCTCTAGGGGTATAGAACATAGTGGATTCTATAGTATGGTTAATGCTAGTAGAAAGTAGTAGAAAGTGTATTACCCTTTTACCTCTAAAGGAGTGGAATAAGGTAGCTTCTATAGTATACTAGATATAAGTAAAGAGTTATTAAATAAACTCCCTACCTGAATATAAAACTCTACTATTAAAACTCTACTATAAATATAAAACCTTTAAGCAACAGTCCTAGAATGGGAAGTAGTAATTTGCTAATAATAAGGTAGACACTACTTCCTTATTTATACTTAGGCCATATATATATATAAAAAGGATATACGCCTAACTAAACCACCTAAACCTAAATATAACCTTTATAACCACCCCACCCACAGTAACTACACTATTGCTTAAATAATTATACTATTATTATTATAAAAGCTCTACTCTTCTATATATTCGTTACCCTTATATCTCTTCTTATTAGCAGCCTTAGACTTTTTAACTGCGTATTTATCTTTATAGAGTTTACTAGTAAAATTAATAGCGCTCTATTTGTTATTAGTGGCTAGTAGCTATATAATACTAGTAATAAATTTGTATAATACAGTCTTATTACTAAGGATATCTTCTAATATTATATCCTTATTAACTATACAATTTGTAATCACCTTATAATCTTACCCTAAGCAGTAGGCTTACTTTATGGCTTGCACTTTATATATTAATAGGTGCTATGGTTTAAGGAGTATAATACATCTACTATAGTATAAGGTATAGCCTATATTAATAGTTCCTATTATTCTAATAATAATATCTATTTTAGCTGAGACCAGATAAATAACCTTATTGCTAGAAATAGTTATTGTTTCTTAGTAGCTGTAGATAATTTCCTACTGGTGCTTTAGCCTTTAATAAGACCCATAAATAGTAACATAGAACTCTAGATAGAACTTTTACACCCATTTATATATAATTAGGGTGCATATAGGAAAATAAGATATAATAATAATCTTATTTTTTTCTCTTTCTTACTATCCTAGTCTATAGGGTTTTGGATAATTGCCTAGTTATTTAAGTATATCTTGTTTAGAACTTTATTAAGGTAATAGAGCTTTGCGTTAATGTTATACAACATATTAATATAACATTTTATTAGCGAGTTACTGCTACTATTATTAAACTAGCCCTTTTCCTCTAAATTATACAAGTTCTAGCCTCTATTAAACTCCTTTTTGATTTTTATTAGACCTAAAAAGGAGCATATTAATCTTATTTAGCCTATCTAACAGGACAACACTAGCTAAGATGTTTTTATTTCTATTCTTGCTTTTGCTTTTCCTGTTCTAACCATAATACTACTCTAAGATTATTAATAAAGGCTTTAATATCCTTAATAACCTTATCTTATTAAACTGGGTTAGGTAGAACGCAGTTTAACTAATTATTATAGTTAAGTTTTAGTAGTTTAATAAGTAGCTTGCCATCTAGACTAAGGGAATTACTAGTTTAATAAATTATAATTACCTCTAGGACCAGACTAAAATTATTAACCTAAGCCTAAATATTTACTAACTCTAAAGCTGATATAATATAATCTCTACCCTTAGTAGTCTACTGTCTTTAGAGTGTGTTAAACATAAACTAAATGTTTTATAGATTCTCTTCTAAGTAAAGATTATAGGCTTTTTTAGTCTTATTAAAAGGGTTAATATTTATTTTCCAGTTTTATTATAGGAACTTAATATACGTGCCTAAGTTGGCCGGACCTTTTTTAAATGGAGTTCTGGACATAGCCCATATTATTAGTTACCCGCAAAGCCTACAAAGAACAGTCCTATAGAAGTAAGACTTTTTATTCTTAATTAAATAAAGTTTATTAATAACCACCATCGCCTATAAAATATAATAAGTGTTAGGTATTAGCTGCTCTAATATCTAAATATAGAATTTCTAACTTCTAGGCAGTTTAACCTTTCTTTAAACCGTTTTAAAATGCCTAATTATATTAAAAATCTGGCCCTTAATGGATCTGGATGTAGTTAGAATAATATATTACATTTAGTTAGAGTGCCCTAAGTAGATATCCCTGTCACCTTCTACAGTGGCAGCTTTTACAGTTCTTAGCTTTATTATATTTCTTCTATAACTAGGCCTTTACGTAGATGGCGCAGAAGTATATCATATTAGTAAAATCATTGCTAAATAAGGCCCTATTAGATTACCATTAAAGAGGTTATTAAAATCTTCCATCTAATTTGCAGCAGTGGTATAGGAGTAATAATAAAACTAAAGCCTAGACGGAAAGGTAGCTTTATAGTACTACTACCTACTTTATACCTATATTAGATAGGCCAATACTCTATAGATAGATAAGGGCCAGATTCCCTATCTGCGTAATGCCTATAGTATAGTATATTATCCTTTCTGTCGTTCCTAATATCGCGGGCATTCTGTATTAGTAGGTAATTAAAGGTAATAAGAAGCAGCGCAGAGTAGGTTTTACTAAAGCCTTATTTATTACCAACAATTCTACTAAAAAAATTATAATGCGACGTAAAGTACTAAGTAATTAGTAAGACCTAATAGAGATAAAGTATATACTTAAACCCTAGCAAAGTGACTTATATCTTAAAATCATTTTTATCTTATTTAAAAATGGGCCAACTGTCTACCCATTCTTATATATAGCTATAATTGCACAATGTTCGCTATACTTCAATCAGCTAATGGGGATAGAGAGACTTAGTTATAATAGGGCTATAGCTATAGAATAGTAGCCTAACACATCTCTCTATACTATAGGTTTGTGTAATAATTAGCGTCTAACACAAGCGCTTAACTCTAGTTAGTAAGATAAGACCGTAATTAGTATTATCTAAATTAAGTATTAGTGTGTTAAGAGAAGGATTTAAAAGGTTAACTGGTTCGCATAAGGGTTAAGGGGACAGCATTAGCAGATTCAATTTCTTAGGTATTAGTTTAAGGGAACGCCATCTTTAGTCTTAATTTTAGCAATAGCTTACTTAATATTAAGTTTAACAAGGCTATAGAGAAGGTTAAAGGAGTTAGGGTAATAAGTTAGTATATTAAAAGCTAGTTCCCATTTAGCAATAACTAGCACAAGAATTTGTCTATACTAACGCTTCTTAGTTATAGAAGCTTTCATAGGCCATTATTTATTAGGAAAATAATATATAAAGCACATCACCATATCTACTTTTACGTTAAGAAAGTTCTCTAGTTCTTATTCTATATCTAGTATCTCTTAGATCTAATTTTTACGCCATTCCTTCTTACCTCCTCTATTAGGGGCCTAATAATCCCTCTATTCTATACCTCATTGCTTCTTTAGATCTGGTTTAGGGATATAGCTTAGTAATTCTAGACCTATAGTTATAAATGCAAAATAGTTATAAAAACAGCTATAGCCTAGAGGGATAAGTTGGTAGACCTAATAGGAATAAGTAAGTCAGTTATTAAGTATATACTTATAGGAATAACACATTGGGGATTCTATATATATATACCTACTTAGCTTAATCTAAATTACTTTTTTACTAAGATTACGGGATAAGTGTAAAGAAGAGAATGTTAGATAAGGTATAGAGCTTAGCAAGCGAAGCAGAAAACTATTTTATTATTAGAATTTAGTAGAATATAGCAGATATAAGGCTAACCTATACAAAAAATAAAATTAAAAGCTTTAAGCGAATATAAACTTATAAATTTTGTAGGATATTATAAAGTAAGGTAGATATTAGTGGATAATAGGGTGGAATTTAATAGAAAATATAAGATTAAGTAAAACCTAATAGAATAAAGAGAAACTATTAAGATATATAGGTAAGTATAAAGTGTTAGGCACTTAGTATAAACAAATTAGTAAGGCGAAATAAGACGGAAATTAGTTAAAAGCTAATAGGAGCTAGGTATAATAGAAGCTGGTATAGGACTAGTAGAATATAGTAGAAAATATAATAATAGATAGAGACTAGTAGAGTACTAATAGAATCTAGCAAAGAATAATATAAGAGGTTAAGATAGATAGAGAGTTAGTAAAATCCAGTAGAGAGTAAGATAAGAAGTTAAAACAGGTAGAGCACCTATAGGGTCTAGTAGGAAGTGAGATAAGAGATAGAAACTAGTAGAAAACCAGTAGAATTGGATAGAAAATAGAATAAGGAGTGGAAACTAGTAGGCGCTAGTAGAATCTAATAGTAAATATAATAAGAAAAGGAGACTAGAGACTACTAGGTAGTGCTTAATAAAAAAGGCACCATTTAGTAGATTTTAATAGGTTATAGTAGGTTATCTTAGCTATAATAATAGCTATTAACCCTTTATAGTATATATTAAGGATAGTAAATCTAGTATTAAAAATATATATTACTCTCTATTAGGAAGCTATAAATATAGTTTATATATAATTTATATTATTCTATAAAGGGGTTAAGAAGTTAATATATTTTTATTTTAGTAGGGTAGAAAAGTATATATAAGGTATATCTATATATAAGATAGCCTAAACGCCTAGCTAGAAAACTGCTTTACTAAGACTAGTTTTCCTTATTAAAACACCATCTTGTTAATATAAACTGCAGATATATATAGTACAGCTTTATTCCTAAGAATAACCAAGGCCTATTACTCTATTTATACTGCTATAAATTGCGACCTAAAGCCCAAGCCTAGATTCTATGTAACAACACTAACGTAGACACGCCTCTATATACCTACCTTAACCTATAGGCAGAGCCTAATGCAGGGATACACCAATATTTGGCCAGTAGAGGTGGCAAGTTTAAGGGTTTTAGCGCATTTAGATATCAAGAGGAGTGCATTTTAGATAATGGGAATAATATACTACGCAGCAGAAATAGAAATTGCACTAGACTACTATCTATATCATTATCACTACATATTAAAACCTTTAAGGAGTAGATAAATAAACAAGCCGGTATCCCAATTATAAGCATTAAAGATTAAGTAGATAAGTAATAAGTAGTAATACTATCCTAGGTAATCCTACTAATCTAAGCCACAGACCGCCATTTTTATTCCACCCCTTTACTAGTAAATTTAACTATGCCTTTGCAGTATAGCTATATAGTATATAAAATACAAAAGGCGATATTAAGCGGTTGTTAAATAATACCTAGCTTAACTAACTAATATCCTACTGTTGGTATGCTTTAACATAGTGCAATAGACGTAATATACGTGCAGTGCGGTATGTAGTTGGATTCTTGTCGTTCTATCTACACGTCTTAATAATATATATACGCGTCGCGTAGATCACGTGCTTTACGCACGTGATATATAAAATGAATATCTACTAATACTAGAGCAACTCTAAAGGAAACCAAATCGTACTATTCCCGTTATTTATAGCGTATACGTAATAGCTGGCTCTTCCGTTTATAGTATATAGTAGCTTCTCCTTCAATCCTATCCCAGTTATATAACGCTTATAACGGCTTATATAAATGCCTTTAAACCGGAGCTTATGGATTAATAAACTGTATAACAAAGTTAAGACGTTGCGTAAGGAAAGAAGGTAAAAAAATGGGAAGAAAGGGTAGTGGTCCTAGCAGAACTTAGTAGGATGCCGCAGATTGCCGTTAGATTACTATTAGATTGCTGTAGATTGCTATTAGATTGCCATTAGATTGCCGTAGATTGCCGTTAGGTTGCCGTCTCGCGGTTAGTCTCTAATTGCTAAGTTGGTAGAACCAGGTGGACGTGTGTAAGGTGTTATAGGGGTATCCCGTAACAATTGCTATCTAATAAAGATACTAAGCTAAGGAGAAGAAGAAGAAGAAGAAGAATTGTTAGGGGTAGTAGGTAGATATATTGCGAGGGCCGCTAAGGCGCTAGTGGTAAGTGAGCCAATGGCGATTTTCTATGCCGGGTATAGAAAATCCTAATTGGCTGGTTGAATTCAGGGTCTGTAGAATATAGCAGGTGGCGTACCTTAGCACCGTTACAACGCTAAGTTAAGTCTAAGTTTATTTGCGTTTGTTTAACCCACTCTATAGCCTATAGTTTTAAGTAATTGGTATTAATTAACTTCTTAAGAGCCGTAAATGCCTTACTTTTAGTTATTAAGTTAGCAGGGTTGCTATTACCGTTAATTTACTTAACTTCCGTAATCTCTCTGCGCTTATATAACTAATGGAGACACATAACGTCTATTATAAGACGTTTCTCTTATATAGTGCCTAGTTTAATAAGACATTTATAGAGTAATTTTAAGTTGGTATAAAGTATAAGTGGGAGTTCGATCTGTAGGAGTTATTTAATAGTTAACTTAATTACAGCGCTAATGTTAAATCTATGGGCTATTGCGTAGAGTTCTAAGGCTAGTACGCTTCTAGTAACTCTCTTACACTTAATTAATAACCAGTGAATAATATTAGCCTTATGTGTTGTGTCCTCTAATACTAGTATATATTCTATTTGTGACAAGAGGTCCTTGTTATTGGTAAATAAGGCGTTAGTAAAAGCAAGTAGGCGTAATATATTAATGTTTAATTTAATAAATGTAAGGCCTCTTATTAGATTGTTAATCTGCAATTATAGTTTGTTAAGTGCTGTAACATCTTTCTTTTTAGGGTTAATTACCTAGGTGGTAAAGAAGAGATTAAAGGAAGCTTCTGGTTAATATATAGAGGCAATATACGCGCCTCTTGCGCGTTGCGCAACGTATTATTTCTTTATGGTTAGTGCATTACGGACAATACCTCTTAAGCTTATAGTTGTAGCTATCTTGCTAGGGTAGACTATATTTAGGTTCTTACACTGGTGTTTCTGGGTTATTATAATATTGCCTTCCTAAGAGAGTTAAATAATATATCTGTTGAATTTAAGTGACTGCTTAATCGTAAGTTGCTTGCGTTTTTTTGCAAGAAAGTGAGCCTTTTCTAGATGTTATTACTCCGCGTCCGTAAAGGTGGTATTAGCTAGGAAGAGAGTGTTGTTAGTTTAGAGGCCAATAATGCCAAAGTAGTTAGGAGTGTTGCTCTATAAGAGGTAGGGGTTGTACGTTAATGAGTTTATATCTAACTCCTTAATATAGTAATTATAGTAGGTTATAAACTAGTAATTGCCTGCTTCTGGAACACCGTATAAAGGCTTAATTACCTTTAGGATGGAGTTCTTTTTGATGCCTAGTTAGCTTCCTAATTTATAAGGTGGTCAGATATAGAAGTCTTAATTTAGCTTTATAAGAGACTGGACATATGCCTAAGAGATATCTTATAGGTATAACTATGTGCCGTTGCCTTGTAGTATAGCTATAATGTATAAAATAAGGCGTTAGCTAACTTGTTAAATTATAGGTAATTAGGTTAGTATAATACCCTTTTTAAGATTATTGTATGCTTAGACGATAAGTCTTAATTTTTTAAAGGCTTTATTAGTACTGGGGTTCTTAATTTTATCTATAAATTATAAGTTAAAGACTTTAACTCCTGCGGGTACGTCTTAAGGGTTAATTATCTTAAATACACCCTTTTTAATTAGTCCTATAATTTCCTTTTAACGGGACGTTTTAAACTGCTTATAGTTGCTATTCTCTTATAAGAATACAGTAATGTTGGCAGTATTAACGTAAAGGGGATACTTGTAGGGTCTTCCTCTTCCTTAGCAAGGTAGTTATACTTCTCCGGTTTTAGTAAGGGACGGTTTCTGTATAGAGGCAGTCTCTATAGATGGTTTGTATATGCGGACAGTTTTATTAACTTGGATATTGTTAACTTAGGTGTTGTTAACTTAAATATCTTTAACTTAAATATTTCTAGGGTCTATTAAGTACGGTTTAATAGTAGTGCTACGGAACTTTATAGGGCCGCTAGGTAGGTTAACAGCACATATTTCTTCTTTAATATTTAATAGATTATATAGTCTTACCTAGTATCTAGGTTGTCCTGTATTGCCTTCTCTCTAAACTAGTACTAAAGAGTTAAGGGGTAGATTATGAATTGCGGTAGTGCTGGGGCCATTATACATGCTAAGTGTATCTATAACCTGGCACTCCGCTTGTATCTTCTTTACTTCCTTTATGGCTTTCTTAAATGAAATCGCACGCTGTATTACTGTAGGTAAAGGTACATTAGACTCTGTTATTTAGGGGTACGCTCTAAATACTAATAGTGTAGGTATTAGGCCGTCTGGTTCTGCGGAGTTGTTAATTACTTTAAAGGCTATTTGTAGTGCTATATTCTTATTAATTCCTGGTATCTTGGAAGTAATAATATAGTATATACGTTACAAGGGGCTGTAGTAACGCTCTACTATACTAATTAAGTTGTGAGCTTTAACTGGTACGCTCTTTATAGTAGTGCCTATGTTGACTGCGTATTGCTTAAACTCTCTACTAATAAAGTTCTTTCCTACGTTATGTGTAATCACATCTAAGGGGCCTAGGTATGTGTTAATCTAGCACGCTTATAACATGTCCTATGTATACTTAGCGCTAATATTCTGTAGCTATCTGCCTGTTTAAAATTAGGTGCCTTTATTAACAATATAAAGTACGGGCTTGCTGTTAATATACATAATGTTAATAATAATATAGTAGTTAAAATTGACGTTATTTTTTAAGGTAAATCTGAATCTGCCTGGTGACTTTCCGTGCTTTTAATAGTATAAGCAGTAGCGGGTAATATGCTTGAGGGTCTTTTGATTAGTATTGTTTTTATAGCTAGCGCGGTCTAATATTCTCTTGAGTTGCTCTACTGACAGATGTCTAAAGCGTTGGTGTAGGCGTTGTAATTCTACATTAGTTAAGTAGCATGGGTTTTAATTAAAAGACTCTGTAATAAACGTATGCAATAAAGTATCCTATAGTAGAAACGGGTGTCCAAATTAGCGTATAACTGGTATGGTCTTTAAGGGGGTTATTAGGACATTCTTTAGGTTGTTAAAGTATACTTATAAGTTATCTATATCTGCTAGGTAAAGTAGGAAAGGGGTGTTAACTTTAATAATGTGGAACTCTACTGTACCTATTGGTGTATCTACCTTAATAGAACTAATAGAGGATGTAGAACCTATTCTAAACTGTACGCTAACTATGCCTCTTATGGACTTATTTAACTATACTTTATTAATCTTCTAAAGTACAAGAAACTGACTGTATCCTAATATAGAACGTTTAGAGGCTTTAGTATTGATTATTACACCTATAAAGTTTATTAAGGTGTAGCGTAAGGTTGTATTATACGTAAACGGGTCTATGTTAGTAGTGAATGCATCTATTATAGTATTGATAGTTGTGACTACGTGGCTATAAGCTTTACTGGCTAGTTCTAAAGCTATAGCGGTTACATTATCTAGTTTAATCTCACCGTATAAAGTATAGTATACTATGGCCTGGTTGTCCTTGTTTAGTAGAGTGTTAGGGTCTATGTTAATTACTAGAGCGTTAAATATATTGGTAATCTTGTTGTCCTTATTATTGTCCTTATTATTGTCACCTTTATAGTCTATTATATATTGCTTTATTTGCTCCTGGAAGTAGTCCTTGAACTTATTTCTAAACTTAGTCTTAGACTCTTCTTGCTCCTCCTTAGTATGTTTCTATAAGCGACATCCTTCCTTGTTATATACAAAGCAATATAGTTTCTATTAGTTGCGGTTATACGGGGGGTTGCTGCGGTTGTTGCAGTTATTGTAATTATAGTTATTATCTCTTCTATAGAATTGTTGGTTTATAAAGAAAGCTTATATCTTCTCCGCATGCTCTTTCTTGTACGCTATAATAGACGATTAGAGTTTGTTAATAAGGGCTCTAAGGTTATCTAGTGGGTTAGAGACTGTATATCTATATATTAGTATTCCCTGGTAAGAAGTGATAATTTTGTTATAAAGGAAGTCTATGGTTTATAAGGTAGGTCTAAGGCTGTGCTGTAGTTAATAAAGTCTGTAGATTAGCAATTGGAGGTATTTGCTTGTAGACTTATTTGTATTTTCTGCTATTACTATTATAAGTGTGATAGTATTCTACTTATCTAGGTTCTTGCGTTAAAATCCTAGTCCTTTAAAGAAATTCTAAAGGTGCTTATAAGCTTTAGCGAATAGTAGGCGGGATAGTTGGTTTGTGTAGAAGTGGTCTAGAGCTAGTCCTTTTAATATAGTAGGGAATGCCTTAAGGTAAGCTTCTTAGGGTACGTCCACTTGATTATAGATATTATAGAATATTATTAATTTGTAGTTAAGGCTTTTGTTTATACTACCGTATTTCTACTCCTCTATATATATCTTAGCTGTATTTGCAATTTCCTTTCTATAGCTAGTTATAGTAATAGGGCGGTTCTCCTTGTCCGTAGGTTATTTATAGAGTTGCTGTGTTATTATTATAGGTTAAGGCGTAACAGATGGTATAAAGGTAGAGGTAATTATAGATTAAGGTATAGTGGAAAGTATAGGCACTAAGGAACGTCTTGCTTGTTACTCTTCTAGAGTTCCGTATGTCTTGTAATACTGGATACTTTTTAACTTAATGCCAGTGTTAAACTTTTTCTTAAGTGCGTTTATCTCTTCTCTAGTCTATTCCATTTAGTCTTTTTCTTATGCTATATTATATAAGGATTAAGGGAGTGATTTGCCTTGTTTATAGTTAGTGTTAACCTATACTCCTCTAGTATTTAGATAATCGCGTAGTTTCTAAAGCTAGTATAAGTGGATTTGCGTGAAGATATCAACCGTAAAGTCCTTAAAATCTCCCTAGAACGATTCCCAGAGTGTTAAGTCTAGCTGGTTATGTATCTCCGTATATACGTATATCTTATATTGTACGTAGTTAGTTAGCTCGTCCTTGGTGACTTCCGTTGGGTTGATTCCATCTTCCTATTTGGCTGCTTCTTCCTCCCAGTCTTTCTCTGTTCCTGACATCTTGTATTTTATATATTATTCGGGTAGGTAAGGTAAGGGTGAGGGTATTTGTAGGGTATTTGTAGGGGAACGGTTGAGGAGGCGGTTGAGGAGGCGGTTGAGGAGGCGGTTTGATTGAGTAGGGTAAGGTGTTTCGATTCGTAAGGTAAAGGTAGGGGGGCGGTTAAGAAGGTAGTTAAGGGGGCGGTTCGAGTTGGTTAAGTAGGGTAAGGTGTTCTGCGCGGTAATTCTCTTTAACTAAAATAGGCTGATACGAAAGGTGGATAAGTATAACTATCTTCTAATCTGCTGCAAGGTGGACAGTATAACTGTCTTTTAAGCTATCTGTGTGTTTCGTGGTCCTCTGAAATAGATAGAACGAGATATCTAGAAGTTGTTGTGGATACCAGACAAGTACTCCTAGGTGGTTTCTCTTCTTCTCTTTAACTGAAATAGGCTGATATGAAAGGTGGATAAGTATAACTATCTTCCAATCTGCTGCAAGGTGGACAGTATAACTGTCTTCTAAGCTATCTGCGTGTTTCCTGATCTGTGCACGCTCACTAATTAGTGTTGGTATGCTTTAACACAGTGCAATAGACGTAATATACGTGCAGTGTGGTGTGTAGTTAGATTCTTATCGTTCTATCTACACGTCTTGATGATATATATGCGCGTCGCGTAGATCACGTGCTTTACGCCCGTGATATACGAAACGAATATCTACCGACACCTACCTTAGTTTTAAATTAGTAGATAATTAGGAAGAGAAGTTGCATAGACTACCACTACGTATAGTTAACAAAGAATAGATGAAAACTTATTATAAACCTATTATATATATACAAGGCATCTACCGGCCTTTATATTGCTGCATATACTAAGATATTATAAAGGCAATTAAGTTTCTTATTAGTTATAGACTCTTTAGAGATACCTTTATATACACCCTAATAAGAGTATACAACATCTATAATTAGAGGGTCTATAACAAACTATATACTACTAATTAGTAGTAGGAAACCTAGGCACAGCTACTAGATAGCGCAACCATTATACTAGTACTACTTGCTATAGACAAAATATAGCTAATAATATATTACGGCGACAAGTCCTTATAGCTAGTATATATTACTATTAGTAATCTTAATTAAAAAATATATAGGAAATAGAACTTACGTACTAACCTACTAACCTACTACTTAGGTTTATTCCTAATATAAAGAATATAGACTATAATATATAAAGTGCATATTATTATAAAGCTATGGAGGAGATGTTAAAATATAAGTGCTTAATATATAATAAGTAGGAACCCCATCTAATAAGTCTTATAGCGCTTAAAAGTCTCTAGTATAGAGGCATTAATATAAAATATACAGATGGGAGAATCCGCTAATATTACCCTATTATATGCGGAATAATAGCAGACTATAATAATAGCAGACTATAAGGAGTAGGTTCTTATTACTAGTATAAAAAGCCAGTAATACTATATAATATACCAAGTACCACCTAATAGACGCAAAACCCTTTTAGAATATTACCCGCTTAAGACACATAAGTTAACTAAAAAGCAGATTATAGCTTAATAAGTAAATAATACACCTTAAACAGATCTAGATTGGGTGTACCCTATACTATACTTTATATAGAAATACGGCCTAATTAATATACACAATATAATAATAGCAGATATTCTCCATTAACTGCTAAAAGGCATTATTATACGTCTTATTAAATGGATATAAAAGGTAATAAGTAAAATTATCCCTACTAGTAAGAAATAAAAACGTTATAGGAGAACTATTTAAGACATTTTAGCGGAGAGTTAGATTAATTAGCATTTTATAAAAATACCTTAATATCCTAGCTTAAAAGTATTTCATAATACTCTATTTAGTCAAATATTATAGTAAACTAGTAATAAGATGGCTTCTTAACCACGACTACTTAAATTAATTGACGAGTCGCTGACACTAATCCGATTTATTAACAGGTCTAGTCTTAATCCAGAAAGAGATTTAGATCTTAGTACAACTATCCTAGAATCGCTCCACTCTAATAGTGTTAAGCTTAAAGCCTCTACTAAGCTATAGCTACGTTATAAGATCAGGCTGTAGTTAAATATAAGCGAAATAAAATTGCGGGTATACGAAGAGACGATCTCTAAACTCCGTAAACGGATTAATAACTTAGAGACATTGGTTCTATATTTAACATCATAGAATATAATATTTAACTCTAGCTAAAACTAAATGGCCGGTATAAGATCGCGCTAATTAGACCTGGTGTAACAGTTCACCAGCACTACGCTGAGACACAAGATCGTCGCCTAAGAGGCTCCGAGACATGATCGACGCTACCCTTGTATGTCTCGGATACGGTCAAATATTGAGTCATAGACTACGGAGTTCCGGGTCTACTTTCATGTATTTAGT
>Ga0307507_10003621_pt1 | contig 29354 bp, 35 predicted proteins | sample 7_EM_MG_FD_207223 | JGI IMG/M metagenome (GOLD analysis project Ga0307507, IMG submission 207223) | Populus trichocarpa ectomycorrhiza microbial communities from riparian zone in the Pacific Northwest, United States - 7_EM | ecosystem: Host-associated > Plants > Roots > Unclassified | place... | reverse complement strand
CAACCTCCTCAACCCCTTCTTTCCATCCATCGACTCTCTCCACCCACTCCCGGCGACGACTCTATAGCCTTCCCCTCACTCTTGCGCGAGCCTCCGGCTGCGCCACACCAACTTTCATCGTCAACCTCTTCATCTCCGCCCTCACCTCTTTCACTACATCCTCCACCCTCGCCTTACCGGTGATCTCTGCCGCCGTAATTCATGTTGAGCTACCAGGCACTCTTTGGTGTGTCCCCGCTTGCATGCCTAGCCACAACTTTGGCACGAGTACGCCATTCCTTTTAGCTGATCCCATCCAACACACGCCTCTCAGAAGATCCTTATTTTTCTTGCTCTTGGGCTAAAGTTTCAGAGATTCCTGAATACACAGGCTCATTTTTGCGTTAGTATCTCCTGGGCCGTGCCGAACATAAACTTTCCTTTACATGCCAAATTGGGACTCTGGAAAGTCGCTATTTGCCACTCTAATGGGCTCTAGAGGCAATGAGAGTGGACTGAAACTGTTACTAGATTCTATTCCCGGTACCGGTGTCGACTGCCGGTACGGGGCCCACCTTACTACCTTACCACCATAGATCTACGAAAGCGGATATCAACGACTTTAATCGCATTCAACGGGAATGACACCGGCGAATATCAAGCGATGACAAACTGGGATCGGTTGCAGGTATTTTATTTTTCTTGTCGCCCCACTTTGGCGAATTTGATTTTTTTGCTTGCCAAATACCCCTGTTCGTCACCGGCTCATGCTCGTCACAGGCTCATACTCGTCACAATCACGTCGGATACTGTACAAGTGCTCGAGTATGATGTTAGATATCGGCGGAGTCCCGGATACCCCTCACTTGATCCGCTTGACCTACTTCAATGCTCCTCTCGGTCAATCCCGCCGGCCTGCCCTTCTCCACGATACCCGACCCCTCCTCGGAACGCCATTAGCTGCCTCACGATCGCTTCCTGTTTAATTTTTCTCTTCTTTTTTCTCGCTCCCACCAGCCCCTCCTTATCGACTATTTTATTGTTATCATGACATCGCACCATAGGCGATTGCCGTATTATATACTGTGTAAAATTAAATAAGGTCCAAATGGCAGCGGGTGTGGATAGCTCTTAGCCCCATTCTCATTCATGTCAAGGACTCAGCAAAGGGAGGAGTATATAGAACCATGGTGGTGTCTCCCTGGTCCTTCTGTGGCTCACCGGAAATAGCCATTTTCCACTAGTTTTCCCCCATGCGTCCCCATTACCTTACTTACCCCCGCAATAACAAAAGAGAGGGCATTCGTTGCAATCTCTTAGTAGAAGAAATGTATAGTAAAGACACCTGCTTTCCGGAGCTTTCTATTGATAATGCCCAAGTACAAGCTACCGCAGCCTCTACAGTATCTGCGCAACTCATCTCTCCCGCATTCGGTCCTGTTCCGCCTTGTATCGTCCAGTATGAACACTACCGGTCGCTGAGTCTAATGGATCCTCCGACGGAGGCATCGCTGACACCCTAGACTTTGCTAAACAATAAGATACAGCAAAAATATGTCTAGCAGCACCTAAGTTAGAGGCTTCTAGCCTTACACATGCGAAGTGAGCGCGGACAAAACTTTCATAAATGTACAGTACCGTGAGTTGGATATATAAACGTGAGTTTAGGCACTGGTGGGAATGGAAATCCATGCAGGGAGTCCAGTGGCGGCCTAAGTCAATGATCTTACATTCCTCATTCCATTCGCCTATATCTAATTTCCTATTCCCCTCCCCGCACTTAACCTGTAATTACAACACCGTCAACCTCCCTTCACCAGACCGGTATTCTATTTTGTACTAGAACATACAAGAATGAGGCATCCGGGGATCTCCTGGGTCGGCTCGTAGGTGGTTTTTCCTCTCCTTCCTAACTCCTACGCCCAGCCGCAACGGGACATCGCCCCGGATGGCCAAGCGGAATGGAAGGATGAGAGATAGAGAAATATAAAAATAGGATAGTAAAAGCGGAATTAATAGATATCTCTAACTTAATCGAAGGTATGGTGCGGAAGAAAGCTTCTTGCTAAGTTAGATCTTTCCGAAGTTAGGAGGTGGCGGTTACCGGGTTCAATATTTCCAGGCCAGTTACATACCCGGGGAGCAAGTCATTTCCAACCCTATCCAGGTCTAGAGAACCGCGCTATATACTGGATCGGTACGTTGGGTTGGATTTGGGGGTTATTTGTCATGCACTATTAGTATCCTAAATTGAATCTAGCCTGACTTGAGGCAAGTAGTGATCTGAGTTAGCTAGTTGTCTTGATAGCTGACGTCTGGGACATCCTACACGGGGTGAGAAATTAATTAGTTTTCTATATTCTAACTGCAGTAAAATCCATACAGAACTCCGTGAAACTTAAAAAAGTCAATTCTAATCAAAAAGGAGCGATATTCAAAAAGGAAAAAAAAAATGGAAAAAAGATGTGTGTGAAAAACCACCTAAGTTAGGTTGGGAGCAAGATTCTTTTACCTTTTTCAAAACATGGAGAACATAAACAAGGAAACCAACAAATAGGAAAGTTGTGAGAAGAAAAGAATACCGATTAACATTGAATTTATACTGCACAGAAGTAAATTGCCATTGGATGAAAAGGCCACCTGCTTTCTTCGTACGAGGTAAGCTGTCATACAATATCAGATTTAAGAAAAACAGGAGGGAGGACGTGCGGTATGGAGAAGCTGGGAAAAGGGAAGAAAGAGAGAAGGCAGCGTCGCTGAGCACTAAGGAAGCAGAAACGAAATGGTAGAAACACGATACAATGCAGTTCTTGAAGTAAACGGAGGAGATAGGACACACGAAGATGGGCTGCTGGGTAGCTAGTAAGCGAAGGAGTAATACACAAGAAATACAAGGAGAGCTAGAAGGGCAAAATTGAGGGGGAGGCTTAGCGATGGGGCAGGGAAATAGCGAGTGTAAAAGGGTTTATCGTGAAAAACTTGGTCGTGAATGTCAGGATCTCTAGATCCACTTGGAGGGTGCTGAGACAACTCAGAAGGGTCGGCCGGTGAGAGGTCTATGGAGTTATTGCTGCTCACCGACTGAGGAGCGGGAACCTGATCTCTGCGCCCCCGCTTCACATCTCCAGTAGGTATCCGTAAAAGTGCGGTCTGATCGGTGGGGTCTGTCATCACGAGGTTCTGGTTACGACTATACCGTTGTAGGAACATTGTAAAGACTCTAACGTGTGCGCCATCCGCAGCCCAACTCAGGGGCGTTACTCCATTGTTGTCTGGTCGGTAGGGGTCAACGTCGTCCCTTCTGAGTAAGATTTTCACTACTCCCTCGTGCCCATTGAAAGCAGCATAGGATAGGGGTGTTCGGCCGCTGTTATCCGGCTGATCTGGGTTGACATCACCCAGTTCGAGAAGTATTTTCGCTACTGCCTGGTGCCCATTTTGAGCGGCAGAGTGGAGTGGTATTCGGCCGTCGTTATGAGGCTTATTAGGGTTGACCTCATCCCGTTTGAGAAGTATTCTCACTAGTTCCACGTGCCCATGCGCAGCGGCACAACAGAGTGGTGTTGGGCCCTCGTTGTCAGGCTCGTTAGGGTTGACCTCGCCCCGTTCAAGAAGTATTTTCACCACTCCCGGGTGCCCATTCAAAGCGGCACAATGGAGTGGTGTTGGACCATTCTTAGCTGACTTCTCAGGGTTGACCTCGTCCAGTTCGAGAAGCATTCTCACTACTTCCACGTGCCCATGCACAGCGGCACACCAGAGTGCTGTCCGGCCCTCGTTGTCAGGCTCGTCAGGGTTGACCTCGTCCTTTTCGAGAAACAATTTCACTACCTCCACGTGCCCATGATGGGCGGCATTATAGAGTGGGGTTCGGCCGTCGTTATCTGGCTTGTCAGGGTCGACCACGTCCAGATCGAGAAGGATTTTGACCACTCCCTCATGCCCATTGAAAGCAGCACCCAAGAGTGGCGTTTAACCTTTATTATCAAGCTTATCAAGGTTGATCTCACACCGTTCGAGAAGAATTTTCACCACTTCCACATGCCCATTGAGAGCAGCACACCAAAGTGGTGTTCGGCCGTCCTTATCTCGCTCGTCGGGGTTGACCTCGTCCCGTTCGAGAAGCAGCTTCACTGCTTCCATGTGCCCATGCACAGCGGCACACCAGAGTGGTGTTCGGCCCTCGTTGTTAGGCTCGTTAGGGTTGACCTCGTCCCGTTCAAGAAGCAACTTCACTACCTCCAGGTGTCCGTGATGGGTGGCACACTGGAGTAGTGTTTGACCGTGCTCAAGCGGTTTGTCGGGTCTGACCTCATCCCGTTTGAGAAGCATTTTCATTACTTGCACATGTCTATTCAAAGCGGTGCACAGGAGTGGTGTTCGGCCGTCGTTATGTGGCTTGTCGGGGTTGACCTCGCATCGTTCGAGAAGCATTTTCACCACTTCCACGTGCCCATTGTAAGCAGCACACCAGAGTGGTGTCTGACCGTCCTTATCTGACCTGTTAGGGTTGACCTCGTCCCGTTCGAAAAGCTGTTTCACCACTTCCACGTGCCAATTGTAAGCAGCACACCAGAGTGGTGTCTGGCCGTCGTTATGTGGCTCGTCGGGGCTGACCCCATTTCGTTGGAGAAGCATTTTCACAACTAGCGCGTGCCCATTGTGAGCAGCACACCAGAGTGGTGTTCGGTCGTCGTTATCGGGCTTATCGGGATTGACCTCGTCCCGTTCGAGAAGCATTTTCACTACTTCCACGTCCCCATTCAAAGCGGCACACATGAGTGGTGTTTGTCCGTCCTGATCGGGCTTGTCAGGGTCGACCTGGTCTCGTTCGAATGTCGGGTTGGTACAACCTATTGCCAATTGGGCAAAGCGCGACGAACCCAACCGGGGGGGTAGGCCGGTATGCCTGGGAGGTTGGTGGATTATGGTTTTTCCGGTTGCCGGGACAGTGCGGGGTCATAGCTCTCCCACGCACGGCCCATCAAACCTTACTACACGAGTCCCCCTTTCTGCTTCTCCATACCACATCATTACCACTCTTCTCACAGCTCACGTTCGTTATTTCTCGGGTTCCTTATTGCCCTCAAACCACTATCTCTACCCATTCAAAGCCACGCCTACCGCGTTTTAGCTACTAGCCACCACCGCCAATACACTATGGCCCCCAGAAGAGCTTCAACAAGTGGAGGCATCTCCACACCGCCTATCAGGCGAAGGGCACCATCAGGAGTAAGGAAGAACACGCGTATCCGACAAGCCCCAAGCGGTTATGGCCAACAACAAGATCCAGATCACAGTACCCCCGGGACCGAATATACAAATCCCCCATCTAGCAATAGTGGGGAACCCGAGCTGAGCACCCTCCAGTACAGCCAGTCCTCCCCAAACAATGAACGGATACATATCTTGCATTCCCTGCCCTCCAACACAATCTCAGCACAGCTGGCCACCCCAATATCGCCCAGGGATGTAGAGAGCCACACCGTATCTCGCTCCCCCTCAGTTATACGAATCAATCTCAGTACGATGCGTGACCTTCTCTGCTCACATTAACAGGATCTTGTCAACCGAGTGTTCCTCCAACTCACCTCAAATAACCAGAATCCCCAGAGTTCCACCCCCTAGCATGCCCAGCAACTCCCTATACCAACCCAAGGCACCGAGCCCCACCAACCCAACTCTACTCACCGTAGAATAGCTGTACTAGAAAGCCAATTGGCCGAACTGAGAAAGCAAAGCGAGTGGGGCCTGGCGGATATGAGGGAACCGAGGGCTCGCAGTAGGTACGACCCATCCCAGCCACTATTCCCACACCAGAGGGAGAGCGGATAAACTATCGCAGCGTCAGTGGAAGTACTATTGTCAGGGGTCGAACGCGGTACCCTGGTACAGATTATCGAAAATAGGTTCAAGCCGATAAATATCTACCGGCTTCTAGCTAGTAAAAAGGATCGAGCCGAGACACAACGAGCGATTACCATAAGAGGCATTGAGTTTGAGCAAGCGGAAAGGGATGGCAGAGAGAGTGAGTATCGTCTCAGCAGCTTCTTCAATGCCTCGGCGGCCTACTCAGGAATCCTCGTGAAGCTAGCACCACCCCTACTCCAAGGGGACCTCGCCACAGCACTGTCTATATACACCATGAACCTGTACGACTTACTGGAAAAGTATGCATGGGAGGGAGTGGAGGCTTACTACTTCCAATTCCACCGGAAGAGGGTCGCTAGTAGGAAAAGCATTTATCATGCGCGCGAATGGCGACTCCTTGACAGTGAGCTTGTAGCATCAAAATGCTTAGTGCACCCAGCGCCACCAGGCCCATGGCCACAAAGCAATAGGCCAGCCACCGGATCTCTCCGCCGGATACAGGAGCACCCTCTACAGGAGAATGTCCTGGGACAAGCATACCAGCCCGTCAGCAGCAGCCTTACATGAACTTTGTGCCAACCCCAGCATGCGAGAGGAAACACAGGGTCCGTACCAGCTATAGTACCCCCATGTAGAAAATGGAACTATCAGGAGTGCCGCATCACCCCCTGCCGCTAACAGCACCCGTACATTTCCTGCGGTAGCAACCACTGTGCAGTGCAATGCCCACAGGGACTAAATACCAAGGGCCCAATAGACGTTGGCCCTCCCAGCTACCCCCACCTTTCTCATGCCATTTCCTAGCCACTTTCTATACTCCTAGACCGTGTATTGCCCCTTGCAGAATACTTTGCTCCCTGCTACCCTAGCAGCTCATATCATAATCACTCATCTAAAGCAGAAACCCCACAGCCTAAGCAATAGTTTCCTGCCCCTCAAACGTAGTATAGCATCCCCACGGCCTAATAGATCACTGCATTACCCACTATTTAGCACCCAGAGCCTGCCAATGCCTACCGGGCAACTAAGAGGAGAAGGATGGGCTAAGCTTACACAAGATTACCCAGACCCTGATGTGATCACAGCTCTCTTAGGCATATTCACCTTCGGTGCAAGAATCGGCTATCAAGTTTACCGCAATAATACCACAATTGACCCCAACCTAAAGACTGCTCTAGCGGAGGCCGCAAACGTATCAGCTGATATCCTATGAGAGCTTAATAAATCCCGCCTAGAAGTCTTCCCTGATCTTAATAGCTTACCAAGCCACTTCACAGCATCTCCGCTAGGCCTAACCAATAAGGCGGACGGAAGCAAGAGGAGAATCCATCACCTATCTTACCCACCAGGAGATCTGACTTAGATTAATGCTGGAATCTCTGAGCCTTATGGCGCTATTCGATACAGCAGGATCGAACACGCAATTCAGCCGGTTCAATGATTTGGGAGAAACAGCATACTAATTGAGCGCGACTTCGAGTCGCCTTTCCGCCACATACCTGTATCACCAATACAGACTCCACTCCTCGGGTTGCAATGGGAGAATGCATTTTATGCAGACCATTTCCTGCCATTCGGACTGCCTACGGCTCCATATCTCTTCAACCTCTTTGGTGAGGTTTTCCACCGTATTGTCGAATAGCAACTCAAAACGGTGAATAACCATGCGACGATAATCCACTACCTGGACGATTTTTTATTAATCTTAGGCCAGGAGTGATAGCCAATGTCAAGAAATCTAGCGAAATTTTTAGTACACTTTGTGCGCAGGTGGGATTGAGTATAAAAAGAGCAAAAAAGTGAAGAGGGGACTGCCGTGAGCTTCGCCGGGTTGGTACTCGATACCGGTAACATGGTAATTCGACACCCCGATGAGAAGCTGCAAAAAGCACTGGCCCGCAAAGTCATCAGCGAGGCATGCAACATCCAATCCCTCTGGCTGCTTGATATCCATACGCTTACCGAATATCTAAACTTCGTCTCCACTGTTGTTTCTCTAGGAAGGACATTTCTTCGCCGCCTCTACAACATGGAACTCTAGTTCCCCCCACAAGCAGCTAAGTACTATACACGGCGGATATCCGGCAAGGCCTATAAAGATCTTGCCTGGTGGTCTGAGGCACTACAGCACCCACCGGAAAGATCAATCGCAACAACAAGGCGTAAAGTAATTAGAGCCTGGTCCAAAGCTAGTCGCACTCAAGGACTAGGGGGATACTACCTTAACCAAAGCTGGGTACACCCTGAACCCGATTCTGTGTTCTCAATACCAATACCCCTCTCCTTAGCCAAGGGAAGAGAGCACATCAACCCGCAAGAAATGCGTGCCGTCGAACAGGTCATACTGCATTGGGCCTCCAGGTGGAAGGGGAAAGCACTGGTAATGCATGTCGACAAGCGAGCAGTGGCCTATGTATAGCCAACCGGACAATGTGAGGAGCCTCCATTCAGGTCTTAAGGAGATGCTTGTTGCTCGCTAGCGAATACGACTTGGAACAGGAGCCATTATGGGTCCCAACCAAGGAGAATGCCCTAGCCGATGCGCTCTCACGATCGGAATATAACAGGATAGCTGACCTTGCACCACAGTTATTACATCCAACATGCAGCCTTCAACAACCTGGATTTCTCACATACAGGAATCGGGATTGTCACGGGTTGCTGCCTACTACCTTTGGCGCGGGCTCCCCCCTTCAACAAGACCGAACTACGACACTCTGAGATCCCGGTTTTCCCTCTTCTGCCGAGTGGCTGGGTACCAATACCTAAATGGAAGTTGCTTCCCCGCCAAGGCAACATGGTTGATAGAGTGGTTATGTTCCCTAGCTGGAACAGTGAAAGTCAAACAATGAACCTCTACCTAGCAGGTATTAACTCTTACAAACTTGACCTCGGAATCGAGTGTGCGGCATTTGCTGACCCCCCTTTGGAACGAACGATCCTGGGTATCAACCGTGATCACCTGGAACCAGAGCGCCGGATACAAACACCCCTGACCCAGCCCCACCACTTACTCAACCTCCACCATCTCTCACGCTCTAACTACAACCATGTAGCTACCCAAGCCGCTTTCACACTTGCCTTCGCCGGCTTCCTCCCAGTTGGAGAGTTTACTTACAAACAGAGAGACCTCACGCTGGGGGACGCATTCCCAAAGTGGTTTTTCACTAAGAGTAGCGTCAGAGTACGAGGAAGAGGAGCATATATGGAAATCACGCTCCCATCATCGAAAACGGACCAATTTCGGAAGGGAATTAAGCTCACTATCGCCGCAAGTCTCGACAATCCCTAGCCCGTACATGCCATGGAAGAGTACCTCACCCGCAGTACCCACCGGCCCTAGCAAGCACCCCTGTTCTGTATCGGGAGTCTTGGACAGGAAGGGTCCTCCCGAGAATACGTTGTCCACAAACTGCAAGGACGCCCCCTCGACAGCTGGACTGGGTCACCGTATGTGGAACGGCCACAGCTTCCGCCGGGGCGCCGCCACCTGGGCAGAGCAAGTGGGGATCTCTGAAACCGAAATCCAAACACTGGGCTGCTTGAAGTCAGAAGTCTACAAGGCATACATCGAATACTCGGATACAGAACGAATTTCACTCTCTAAGCGGTTCAAGCCTATCCAAGCTACCACTCTCCAACCCTAGAGTTCAGCCTGCCTGAACATGGCCCAGGGAGGTTACAAACCGCATGGCAGGCCAACGCAGGCCCTACTCACTATGCCTGCCTACATCTGAGCAACATCGGGGGTAACGATCTCCCGTGGCAAGGGCAGCTGCTCCCCATGCACCGCCTCCGACAGTTGCATCACATATGGGTTTGGTGCGGGGCACAAGTGTATTCTCTGTGAGCCTTATTCTATTTTGGGGTTTTCTTGGGTTCTCTTTCCGTTACTTTTAGGTAAGTTCTCCTAATACATTTACTGGTCTTTGGAAAATTGGTAAGTAGTTTCACAACTTCCACGTGGCCATTCCAAGCGGCACACAAGAGTGGCGCTTGGCCGTCCTTATCTGGCTGGTCGGGGTTGACCTCGTCCGATGCGAGAAGTATTTTCACCACCCCCTCGTGCCCATTCAATGCAGCACCCAAGAGTGGCGTTTCACCTTAATGATCAGACATTTCAGGGTTTACTTTCCCCAGTTCCAGTAGCACTTTCATAACACCCCCGTGGCCATTGCAAGCGGCAAGCAAAAGGGGTGTTCGGCCATCTTTATCTGGTTTCTCGGGATTAACTTCATCCTTCTGGAGCAGGATTTCCACCACCCCCTCATGCCCATTCTCAGCGGCACAGTGAAGTGGTGTTCGGCCGTCGTTATATGGCTTGTTGGGGTTAACCTCGTCCCGTTCGAGGAGCATCTGCACCACTCGCTCGTGCCCATTGAAAGTAGCACCCAAGAGTGGTGTTAGGCCTTCCTGGGCTGGCTTGTCAGGGTTGACCTCGCGCCGTTCGAGGAGCATTTTCACCACTTCTTCGTGGCCATTGTAAGCGGTACAACAGAGTGGTGTTCGGCCGTCGTCATGTGCCTTGTTAGGGTTGACCTCGTCCCGCTCAAGAAGCATTTTCACTACTTCCACGTGCCCATTGTAAGCAGCACACCAGAGTGGTGCTTGGCCTTCCGTTTCTGCCTTGTCAGGGTTGACCTCACCCCGTTCGAGAAGCAGTTTCACCACTTCCACGCTGGGTTCCGAAAGGGTTCCGAATGGTCCAACCGGTCAAGTCTTGGAGGCACGACCAGACGGTCAGTCTAAATTGATGTCCGTGACTAGACCTGGCCAATAAATGTAGTCAAGGACTGGTCGGGATTAGTCCCAGACTAGTCTCCCTATTCCCCCCGGCGTGGATCAAAGGCAGGGAAGGTGTATTAATAAGAAAGTTCGCTCCCGGGGCAAACTTGCTTGTAAGCTTCACTACCTGTAGCATCACTCGATTATTGAACTAAAAGATTTGATAACGTACCTTACAAGAAGCCAAAAGACACGGTTATACGAAATAGTCCTTGAGTAGAGAGTGTAAACTAGTTTTCTGAATACCACTCTATAAGTTTGTTTCGGGTCACCCCGCGGTATGTTACTCGTGAACCGAGTAGAAGTCTTTCGGGTAGCTTTACTCTTAGGGTTTCATCTGGTTGCGCTGCAGGGGTTTTGCCATATTGGCAATTTGGCGGTTGCCTTTAAGCGGATAAGCAGCAAGCCGATGCACATTCTATCACTCGGTTTGCACGCAGTCCGCCCAGTCTGACTGAGCCCGGTCCAATCAGTTGCAACAATTACGACTCTCCGGTCAGTCTAAATTCCACCATCAGACTAGACTAGACTTTGACCTGGTCTAGCTAGTCCGAGCTAGTCCTCGGCGGAGGACCGGACTGGACTTAGTCAGTATAGTCTAAGTCAAGTCTAGTCTGATGGTGGAAATTAGACCGACTGGACAGTCTCGATTGTTGGAACTGACTGGACCGGACATGGTCAGACTGGGCGGACCGAGTGATAGAATGTGCCCGGCCTTTGACCAAGATTCCCCATCGTCCGAAGCTGAACTAGTCTGAACTACATGCTCCGATGATAGTCGAGTCCGATCAAAGGATAGAAATTTGACCGACCGAGCAGTGAATGGCAAGACAACCGACTAGACCAGACCGGATCAGACTCCATAAGTCGAGTGATATCCAATGTTGGAATTTCGGTTAGACGAAAACGACTAAAAACAAATATGGGATCCGTCCGACAGAGTTTTATTTTTAGTGGAGGATCAAGCAAGCGTAGGATAATTTTTCTACGGCGGGTTGTTTGTTATAACTGCCAGGCGAATTCGAAAGAGTAGGACTATCACATGTAGTAAAACATGTCATATCAACGGCCGCTTTTATTCAACAGGGATCCCATATTAGACTGGTCCCCGACTGGACTGGACTTGACTTGACCAAATATTTCGGTCAAGTCTAGTCTCCTCCTCCATTCTCGACTGACCGGTCGGACTATTCGGAACCCTGCTTCCAGGTGCCCATTCGAAGCGGCACAGTGGAGTGGTGTTCAGCCGTCTTCATGTGGCTGGTCGGGGTCAACTTCCTCCTGTTCGAGAAGCAATTTCACCACCTCCGTGTGCCCATTGAGAGCAGCATTCCAGAGTGGCGTTTGGCCGTTATTACCAGGCTTGCGGGGGTTGACCTCGCATCGCCCGAGTAGCATTTTCACCACTTCCACGTGGCCATTCCAAGCGGCAGACAAGAGTGGTGTTTGGCCGTCATTATCCGGCTTGTCAGGGTCGACCTGGTCTCGTTTGAGGAGCAGATTCACAACTTCCACGTGGCCATTCCAAGCGGCACACCAGAGTGGTGTTCGGCCGCCGTTATGAGGCTCGTCAGGGTTGACCTGGTCCTGTTCGAGAAGCATTTTCACCACTTTCGCGTGCCCGCTATAGGCGGCCCCGAGGAGTGGTGTCTTGCTGTCGTTATTTAGCATGTCGGGGTTGACTTCGTCACGTCCGAGTATCATTTTCACCACTTCCGAGTGCCCATTCCAAGCAGCAGCATGGAGTGGTGTTCTTCCGTCGTTGTCTGGCCTTTCGGGGTTGACCTCGTCCAGTTCGAGAAGCATTTTCACTACCCCCACGTGCCCATTGAAGGCAGCACAGAAGAGCGGTATTTGGCCGTAATAACCCGGTTTGTCGGGACTGATATCATCCCGTTTGAGTAGCATTTCAACGACTCGCTCATGTCCATTGAGAGCAGCCCACACAAGAGGCGTATTATCCACAGAGTCTCTTTGATTGATATCACAGCCTTCCACCTCTATCAAACAAGTCACAATCTCAACAATCCCGAAGAGAGATGCACAGTGTAGGTCACTGAATAGTGGAGGTTTATCAAGATCAATGGCGTACGGAAATATTTCTTGTCCCTTCAACAGGATCATGAAGGGTTGGGAGAACCCATTGCCAATTGGGCAAAGTGCGCGAGTTCACCCTGGGGGGTCATGGTAGGGATAGTGTCTCGGAGCGGGGTGGAAAAAGGTATGGCCGGTTGCCGGGGCAGTGCGGGGCTATAGCTCGCGTATAGTGGGCCCGTGGGCCCTGTGTCCTCCTTTACCTACAGCAGCCCTCTGCTCCTCCGATCTGAGACTTCCTACACCTCGCGTTCCTATACTTCCTATTTCTCGTGTTCTTTATTGCCCGCCACCCCCCCACCAGGAACCCTAATGCGCCCGCATGTCACACTGGGTCATATCGGCGGTAACGATCTCCCACGACAAGGGCAGCGGCAACATCTCCAAAACCTCCGACAGCGGAACTACAGCTCGTCCGGTAGTACAGAGATTAGTGGGGACTTTCCTTTCGGCGTTCTTCTTCTTGGGTTACTTTGTTTTCTTCTTTCTTGTCCGATCTTGTTATTCTTAATACATTGGCCTAGCTTTGGAAAATTGGTCAATGGATATGTGGTTATTGTAGTTGCCAAATAGCTTCAATGCAAGCAGTTTTGCGCAATCCGAAAGGTCCCTTTTTGTATACATCCCCCAATACATGGAGGAATATTCGAGAAAAGGTGTGCCCTGGAGATCGGGAGAGGGGCTTGTTGAAAGGGTCATGACCTGTTGTGAATTTAGATAACTTAAGCAGGTCTCTGCCATTGTCGAGTGAACTGTGCCAAAAAGCTCGGGATGGGCCTGGAGGTACTCTTGAAGGGTAAAATGGATTAAGCGAACCGTGGAAGCCACTTTGTCTATAGCGACAAGTCCTTGGCAACAGGAGAGTAATGCGCCTATTGAAGGAACATCATCGGCAATGAGATTCGGCGACCCTATTTCGACCGCTAGGGCGTGACACAGTTCAACAATCTTCAGGGGTTGCTCCGAGTGAGAGATCCACATTAAGGTAGCCATGCCAAGCCTCGCCCTTGCCCCACCCTGTCGCTTTATCCGACTCAATGTCCCATAAGCACTCACTAAGCCCAAGCCGTCGGTAATTGCGCTTAGCCTTTGCCGCCTGCGATGGATTGTAGTTTCTTGCAGTCAGTGTTCCCAACGGGGCAATCCGTCCGTCCTGAAGGCAGACGGCGGTGGACGGCGTTGAGCGGTCCCGTCCGGTCTTTTTCAAAACCTGCCCCACCACCCGGTGCAAAGGACTATAGCCCTGCCGTCCCCAGCAAAAAATGTTTCATCAGAAATGTTTCATTACTCAAACTAGTAAGCAATGTCATCCCACGCCCGGATTGGGTACTACTGGTGGCAGCTCAATACACTCACTTAGGCCTGAGCTACTAGACTTTATGATATCAATGTAGATTGCTGCTGCCAGTGGAGTTACTACTACTTGAGATGCCCCCGGGGTATTTTAAAAAGATGAAACAAATACCGTTATAACATTAGCCACTCAAACAAAGGAAAATAGAAATATAAATATATTGAATAAGGTCAAAAATAATTTTAGACAACAGATGAAGAACGAAGACCAAGTGAATAGAGTTCCAATGCCTTCAACGTACTCTCCATCCTATTCACATCAGAGTTTATTCCTCGATAAACAATTCCACAAGCTGCCCAGGATTTGAGGCATTCAGATGCCCGAATAATGTCGTCTCCTAAGCGATTCCGCCGATCCGTAAGAAGTAGCTTAGAACTATGTAGCAATGAGTAAGTGAGTTCAATATTTTGACTAATGATAAAGAAATAAAATAGTGAGCAATAGATTCTCACCTACTAAAAAGTCTCTCAGGCTCAGCTGACATTGCCGGTATGGCAGAAATATCAAGAGCCATCTGAGCTAGACTCTTTTGACGTAAATCATCAATATGATCGATCCAGTACGGCAATGGCCCTGCATGTAGATCATCTTCGGTTTCATGGGCAAGGTATCGGTCAAGTTCATCCCGGCAATCGCCTATAAGTCTTTGTCGTTTTTTCCACTTCCAGTCAGGTAAATTTCCCAGGCCAGATAAGCTATCAGTGAGGGTCACTTTGGCTGCCGGGAGTCTCATAGTCATAGCAATTGGAACCAGTGTTTCGTTTTGGCCTGTAGATTTTCGCTTATAATCTCTCTCCCAAATCTTTTGTACCATACTCTTCGCACCCTCAATCCAGTCAGGTCGCTCTTCCTATTCATTTTCAAAATATTTGTATTTTATTTCCGGGTTGAGGGCTATGGCGACAAAGTAAGCTGGGACAAGATCGGTCAGGGTATAGTACCTGGTTTGGGTTAGTTTTCTATACTATTTGGCGCAAGTACGACTAGAAAAACTCAAATAATGAAAACCTATTCAATATAGAGGATCTTGCACTTAGGAAGACTCGAGGGAATGCTGAACTAGGCAAAAGGGTGAGGGTTAGGGTTAGGGTGAGGGTGAGGGTGAGGGTGAGGGCGACGGTGAGTATGAGAGTTAGGGGTGTACCATCTTAGTGTAGATTAGAACTGTATATGGAGAAAGTAAATTTCGCCAGAAGATGTAGTATTATAGTGCGAAAAAGAGGGGAAATGAGAAGTGCCACTTACCTATTTAAAACACTCCATGCTGTATGGACTGAGATTCGCACATGAGCTATCTCATGATCACGGAATGTCTCAAGCTGGTTAAGTAACTCAGCCATAGCAGGAAAAATATCGTGGAGTTGACCGAAATGCGCCTGGGTTTGTAAAATTAACTGCCACTTTCGGAAGGGCTGAAGCATATGCATAATCTCTCGCAAGATATCCCAGTCAGCTGGGGATAATTCGTCAAGGCCAAGAGAATAGGTTGTGTTCGAATGTGGTAAATCTAGATCTTCTTTGCGTAGAAGAGCTAATGCTATAAACTCTTCTAGGGGATCTCCAAGCTCCAAGGCACGTTTTAGTGAGTCATAATCCCCTCCCCACCGAGTACTATTACCATTGATAGGAGATAATGCCTTGGTACTTGGGCCAAGTGACTGCTTGACTCGCTCGGCAAAGCGATCGAGTCTTTGTGGCGAACGGGAAATCCACACAATAATATTGTGCAACTTGCGAAGAGGCCCCTTGCACCGCCATGTTTCCAATTCTTCCACCTCCCGTTCTCGCTGTTGATATGATATAATCTCACTTTCGAAAGCCTCCGCATCGGTTCCCCACAGAAAGGCCTTTACCACGAGGTTGATTACGTGGCCGAATCAGCGCAGCCGGCGCTCAATAGGATGAAAAACAAAATCCGAGTCGAGCTCTGTTAACTTTTGTGAAATATACTGCATTGCGGTTCCATTGTTACTCGCATTATCCAAGGTAAAGTAACCTATCTTCTCTATAATATCGTAAGGTTGAATGATATTAAAGAAAATGTTAGCTTGGTTTTCTCCAGTATGCTAGCCATGAAATCTACCCATCCCAATTACAGTGCTTTGTAGTTTGTAGTTCGGATCTAGCCAGTGGGCGACCACACCGAGAAACGCGCGATAGTTAGGCGATGTCCACATATCAAATGTGAAGTGGATTTTGCTTTTGGAGCAGTTAAACATTCGATTGAGATCTTGTTGACTACGGTGGAATTGATCTATGATCCAATTTGTAATTCTTGTGCCAGAACTCAGGAGAGCGCGGGGCATTTCGGTATAAGTGGTGTTCTAAAGAAGAGGAGTTAGCAGATATAGAGTACGTGCTCCAAGTCCTCAACTCAAAGATTTTCTTGTTTCCTCACATGGCCATCCTGATAATGATTAGAAAAACTATTTACTTACACCTGCTACTAAGTATCTTAATAGAACTCGAAATGAGCTCTGTTCCACCTGCTGGAAACTGATGTAGTTTTCCACAATCCAGCAAAGAAGCAAGTCCCGAAACAGATCGCTGTTAAAAGTAACTTAGGGACGCCTTTTTCCAAAGGCGGTCTCTATTAAAACTTGACCATGTTCTTGTGCAATCGGGCCATCCTTTCCAACCTTGTGTACCTTGCGGAGGTGGTCAATCATATTCTTAGTTGCAGAGTCAGAAAATGTTACTGCTGTACCCTTCGATGGAGCTAGGTGTAATTAACACATAATGAGTATCTTTAGTGACGGGCAATGGAAGGCGTAGTTCTTCATATCCTTCCAGCTAAAATCCGAGTGTGAGAAGGTGAGAGGGGTGGAGTGGGGGAACCTACATTGAGCACAACGCCAGCGGGTTTTGCCATCAGGGGTTGTATACTCTGAACCACTTTCAGAGAAATAGACCCAACTCTTCCTTATCTTACCTCTCCTCTCATAGATTCTCCGTTCGGCTTGGGTGCTATACGCGACTTCACTAGCGGTGCTACCAATTGTGGGTGTCAAAAGGCCACTTGGCGCACTACTTAGGGCACTTCCTGGACTAGTACCACAGCTACCGGTGTTTGCACCCAGGCTATCATCGGCGGAAATGGCGTTCTGGAACTCGGCATTGGTAAGACCAGTAACTGGGTCCATTTCTAAATCCCATATGGTGTCTTGTAATGTAAACGCAGATTGCACATTCCACATAGTCGTTTTGGTATTTGTTTAAAGAAATAGTTATCGGAAGAATTATAGAAACACGAGAATTGTGAGTAGGAGATTTCGCTATCTGGTGTGGGTTTGATATTCTCTCCTGCCCCAGGGAATCGGGCAAATTCTACATCTATTTATCTCTACTGAATAGCTTTCTCTATCTCTGAATATAATTCGATAAATTTCTGTATCTACTTCAGGAGGGTGTAAGGATATACCTTCGATAGGATTCATAGATAATTCCCGATAGTCCCCCACCGTCATCTGCAGTTACCTGTAGTCATCTACAGTTACCCGCCGTTGCCTGGAGTCACCCACCGTCACCCGCCGTCACCCGCCGTCACCTGCAGTCACTCGCAATTACCTGCCGTCCCCCACAGGTCCCGGCCGTCCCCCACAGTCTGCGCTAGTCCCCGGCAGTCCCCTGTAATCCCTCACGCTAATTTGTCTCACAATGCAGGGCCCACCGTCCCCCGCATGACGGCCGTCCTGAGGTTTCCAGGACGGGCGTGGACCGCATGTTGCCGTCCCGGACCGTTGGGAACACTGCTTGTAGTATCGCATCGATGTTCAGCGAGACCAGCAGGAATCTAGATATCTATCTATTAGTGGATAACATGGGATATCTTCCGGAATGTTATTGCTTCTACGTACATTGCAGAAATATCCCCAGGAATTTTCTTGAGGATGCCTGCCTTTAGAGCCCTATCCATCGCATCAGGGGTTACGTCCGCGGCCAGCCTGCTATGGAGATATGTGACAATATCATCCCTCTTGGTACTTATGGATATGGTAGCCACTCTTTCATCAAGACGCCTTCCGATCTCCGGTAGAATGTGCGGTCTTCCGGTCACGAATATTCGGGTTCCCGGGGACTGTTGGAGGAGTTGACCCAGCGCATCGAGAAGCTTGGCTCGGCGCTCTGTGGCACATTCATCAAGAGCGTCAATGCATATGAACACGCGCTTCCTAGAGGTGGTAGTCTGTAACATTTGCATAATATCCGAAATTTCCGGTCCCTGTCCACCGATAGCATTTTTTCGGTCCCTGTATGCTTCCGATATCTCCTCGGGGATCTCCTCGAGTCAGAAAACCAGCTGTTTTAGAAGGGAGCCCAACATCCCCGCGGGGGACTATTCGTTTTCGGCGAAGTCGAAATAAAAGCATGCAACCGTGGTATTCTGTCCTCTAGCCTTATTGCACAAATTGTCTATTACTACTACTGAGCTAAAATTACGGTTTGTCAGCACCTGCCCTTTCTCTTCCACTCCTTGAGGTTCATTCTTGTTACCAAATGTAAGTTTTGCCAACACCCGGATTCCCATAGCAAAACAGGAATGCCTTATCGGATTGGCCCCCCCCACTGCCGGCGCACAAGCTTCTAAACTCCTCGGTTTGTAAAACCCATTCCCCTATATTTTCGACTCTGCTGTTCCGGATGTCCTGATGGCGTAGCTTCGGATCGAGCCAGGATAGCCAGGCTAGGATATTGGGTCTGTCATCTCCAACGGTAGGGTTAGTGTAGGTCGTATTGAAGGAGTTGTAATTATTATTGAATAATCGGGACATTTCTTGCTTATGCTGCTTAGGCTATTGTATGAGTAGATGATGGATGATTGTCAGTCAACTACGAGAATTCGTGGGGGTTGAAGAAAAGCCGGGCTCTTTGTAGAGCCTGATGAATCCCTCTGGACCATCCGATGAACCTCCCCAAATTTGTGACAAAAAAGCCTCGCCTTGGCAACAGCATTGGTCGAAGGACATCTCCCGCTTATTCAATCCCTACAGGTATCGTATCCTGTAATCCTGTAGTGCTACACAAGTCTTTCACTCCGGTAAAATACCACCCCCGAGCACCTGCGGTATTGGCCAGCTTGACGTATCTACAAGGATATCAAGCCTTCTGCATCAACCAATCAATTAAAACATACTGATAGTCTTGACAGTGGTCCCGAGGAAACTGGACGAGCGACGAACGGGGGTGTTCGGTATACAAAAAGGGAAATCATCAAGGCCAAGGTTACAAAAGATTAGTGGCAACTGATCTAAGTAAGCGTACCTAGTTTCTGGCCACCCGTAGCTTCCGGCCACCTCAACCACCGGTTCCACAATCAAACACCATTCCAAAAACACCTCATGTAACCACCACAACATGAATACAAGAGAGGAATCAATCATCCTAGCTGTAGCAGCCATTGAGAATGGTACCTCAGAGAGAAAAGCAGCAAAAGAATATGGTGTTCCTCGTTCTACATTGCAAGATCGTCGTTCTGGAGGGTGCACTGCACACTCCAGCCCTTGACATCAAGAACACTTTTCCCCTGATCAAGAATGTTGCTTATATGACTGGATTATAAATCAGGAAGCATGCGGCTCTGCTCCATCACACACTAGGACAAGGGAAATGGCAACTCTGATGCTTACCATGGCAGGAGACACCAAGACGCTCTGGGAGAAGTGGATTTCGCACTTCATGAAGCGAAACCCCCATATCGCAAGTTTGATTGAGAAGTTAGTTGATGGCACTCGCATCTGGGGAACCCAACAACAGCTTATTGTGGAGTTCTACGAACCTTTTGATACAATTTGAGTCCGTCATAACACCCACCAAATCGATATTTGGAACATGGATGAGCATGGAATTCCCTTTAGTGTCTGTACAACTTAGTGGGATTGGGAGCCAGGGGGAGGGACCTAACCTATACCCAGTCTCCTGAAAATTCTGAATGGGTCTTAGTAATTGAGGCAATTAGTGCTACTGGCAATTACATTCGTCCCTTGGTGATGTTTAAAGGGAAAGAGGTCCAAAAATCATGGTTTACTGCTGAAGATATACCTGACAGGCTTGTAACAAGAACAAAGAAGGGTTGGACCTCCAATGATATTGGATTACGGTGGTTGAAATAGGTATTCCATCGAGAGAGTGCCTGTACCTTATGCAACCGTCGAATAGCTCATCACATGCTACTTCCAATTTTCCAAAGCGAGATAAGACTGTATTAAGAAAGTAAATGACCAAAGAAAAGAAATTGCTAAGAAAAGACCCATGATAGACAATACTGAAAGGAAATACAGGAACCCAATCCTATGATACATTGTTCTCGGTTATGATGTTCCACTGCCGGAGGCTTTGGAGACTGATGCCGCTGCCCTTTCCAGGGGGATTGTTGCTATCGTGATATCCCAGTTCGAGGCAGGTCTGTGGACTGCAATGAGAACTAGCCTGCCGTGCGGTGGTAATATCCTCTCACCCTTCGGAGGCAGGCTGATGGGAATGGTTACTGGGCCTGAACCCATGGCTGGGGCTGCTGGAACCGTGCTGATAGTGCAATCCGCTGCTTGCGTGGGTATTCGATGTACGACTTGTATGCATCAGATTTCCACGGCCGAGGATCTGAATTGTGGCTGCAGACATACCGGCCTGGGCAGCTGAGGTTGCGGCCCCGCTACGCAAGGAGTGTCCGTTCCATGTCCCTGGGGTAAGGCCAGCTATACGGGCTAGGTGTTGGAGTTTTGATACGACGTATTCGCGTGAGAAAGGTCTTTGGTTGCTAGTGTGTTGGTCGACGCAAAAAAGTGGGGCTGTAGTGGGTCTGTGGGTATCCCTTTCCTGGAACCGTTTCATGGCCTCTACTGGGCACCCCTCATCCTGGGTTGCTGCTATGGTAAGCTTAATCCCTTTCCGGAAGGGGTCTGTCTTTGAAGCCGGCAGGGTTAATTCCATGTAAGTACTATTGTGAGATATTTTTATACTAGCTTTGGTGCTAAACCACTTGTGGAAGAGAGTGCCAAGGTGTGTATCGGCTTCGCGGTAAGTAAATTCCCCCACTCTGAGGAAACCAGCAAAGGGAAGGGTAAACGCAGCCCGAAATGGAATGCAGTCATAATCTCATAATGTGAGGAGGGAGAGGATGCGGAGGAGCTTGGGGCGGGTAAGCAGGGTTCTTGTCTGGCGCTCAGGTTCGTAGTGATCCTGCTTCATCCACTGGATAGTCCTTTCCAGTCGCGCATCTGTGAAAGCTGAGCAGTCAATTCCGGAATCGAGTTGATATGATTTCATGCCTGTGAGATAGAGGTTTCAAGTTTTCACTTTAACTGGTCCGGCTAAGGAGCATAACCACTGTATTTACCAGGTGGTCTCAGCCGGGAAGCATCCCCGCTTTGAGTGCCGGTAGTTGGCGAGTGAACAAAATACTGAGAACCGGGATCGTGGTGTGTCATAGTTGGCTCGCGTTGAGGGTGCCAATCCCGGCCAAATGTAGTAGGCTGCTAATCTAGAGAGCCCCACTTACTATATATCCATTACCCATAATTGGGAAGACTGCAGACTTCGGGTAAGAACTGTGGTGCTTGGTTAGTCACTCTGTCATGGTCGAAGCGCGAGAGCACATTAGCAATAGCATTTTCGTTAGTGGAAATCCATATCGGCTCAAGCTACAAGTCATATTCTGTGGCAAGCAGCAGGCACCTTCTGGGTACCATATCACAAACGGTGACTAAGCAAGGCAGACCTTCACATGCCTAATAGTTATTAGTCATCGGTTTATTATCTTTGACACTATGAGATCAATTGACTCATAGGTTTTTACATGACGACCCAATAGTGTGTCATTGGGTTATTGTTATTGGTTGATATTTGACATGACGCACGATTGTGGTCAAGTGGTTTTGACATGACGCACGATTGTGGTCATGTGGTTTATGTATTTCGGACATTACTCATAGTTATGAGTCCTGGGTTTCACGCAAGTGACCCCGTTAGGGCACATGACTTATGTTATGGGTTTTGATTGGTTGCGAGATACGGCGCAGCTGACTCGGACGAGTCAGCTGATGGCTTTCACACTATGACTCACTTTGAGTCATGAGTCGCGTGACGCGAGGGAATGACTCATACAGGGTTAGGGTTGAGGGAAGAGCCCCTATATAGTGGCACCATTGGGACATGGGATTTGGGTTCTTCACGCAACCATCTAAGTTCTTTCATACATTATATTTTCAATACAAAGATCTTTATCTATCACGCTCGCGGGAATCACGACGAGACCGTCGTATAGGAGCCTAGCGATCCAAGTTGCTAGTTAGGAGTCAACGGACTCAGCTATCGCAACAGCTATAGGGAAAAGAAGAAGTGATCGTTAGAAGACTATCGGTTACCTGCTGCAAGTATCACATGAAGGAAGAGGGGATTGGAACATTTGGTTGGGTCAACCAGCCGCACCTAACAAACAGGCAAAACGGTGACCACAACAAAAACGACATCTACCCCTTAGTGGAAAATCTCGACCTTTCATTAATAGAAGAAGGACTTGAAAGGGCCTGAACAGAGGAGAGGGCACCAGGCCCTCCAACACCAGAGCCCCCATCAGCAATTGGATCAGAAGAAACAGAAGAACAAGGAAGGACCAGACGAAAGACGATGGCGGCTATAGCAGAACAAGGGGGAACGACCTCCTCGGAAACACCCCCGATCCTGAACCCGGTGCAGATGAGACAGATCATCACCTCCCTAAGCGGAGGAATCAGAAAACCCACCGCCAAGGAACCGAAGGTTTATCGAGGATAACGACAGAAACTAGGAGGATGGGTAACCCAACTCATAGTGTACTACAGGATGGTGGGATGGCAAAGCGGACATGATGAGGAAAAAATCCTCTATGAAACAAGTCTCCTAAGGGATGACGCGGGGACCTGGATCACGCCTTATGAAGAAGAAAGAATCACCCCGACATGGGACCATTGGGCAGGATTCAAAGCAGAATTACAAAGACAATTTGGCATAATCGACGCCAAGGGAGAAGCAAGGATCCGACTAAAAAACATGAAACAAGGCAAACCATCGTTCACGGAATACTGGGACCAGTTCCGCCTTGTGGCCAGCGAAGCCGAATTGGACGACTCAACTGGAGGACAACTACTCCTCGGAGGGATGGTTACGGAATTACATAATGCCTGGGGAGCTAGCAGCGAGGAATACGAGGGCCTCGAAGCCCTAGCCCAATGGGCAATCAGGAAAGAAACCAAGCTGGCAACGATCAGACATATCCAAGGATCGCCATCGACAAAAAACATCCAACAGGAGACCACCACACCACTAAACCCAGACGGGATATACCGACCCAAAAATAATGGCAACCAAAACTACGGCGATCCGATGGAAATGGATGCGACTCGGAAACGACCAAGGTTCAACATCTCAAGGGAAGAATTCCAAAGAAGGATACGAGAACAACTATGTCTTAAATGCGCACAACCTGGACACTTAGCCAGGAATTGCCCGAAAAAAGATGAACCCACAGCATTCAACCAACAAGCGAGGAGTTGGCAACCTGCAAGGAAAACCTCCCCTTGGCAAACCAGACCAGAGATTAGGGAAATCGACGTCGAACAGGAACCCGAACAGTCGGGAAAAGAAGAATATCCCCAGTAAGAGATGGTCTGAGGGACCGACCCGAACGAAAACCCATCATCATGGAAAACTAGTACGCGGCACTCAACTACACGGAAACACTTGATAACGACAAAGACCATATTATGGTCAAGATACACCTACATGGCGAAAAAGAGTCAGTCACTATCAACGCCATGATTGACTCAGGGGCTACGGAAGAGTTCTTTGACCGAGAGGTCTGCAACAAACACGGGATCAAGATGATCAAAGCAAAAAACCCCAGCGAGATTTACCTCACGGCCGAGAAACCAAGCGCTATGGGACCTGTTACCCATATGACGAAAGTACCTATGGACATCAGTAGCCATAGGGAATTGGCAACCTTCCAAGTGGCAAATCTCCAAAACCATGAGGTTATCCTCGGGATGCCATGGTTAAAAGAATACAACCCAACAATCGATTGTAGCAACAAAAGGATCACATTAAACAGCGAGAGATGTACGACTTGGTGTCTCAACAGTTCGCCCGTTGCATATGCCGTACCTGAAGAAAAAGCCCTGGAAGAGAATCTCATCACCAGATTCTCCAAGGTCCAGGCCAAGAAAGGCCCGACGGCCAGTGACCCGAGTGTCAGAGTAAAGAAGCTATCGGCTGAGGCCAGAGTGTCTACGAAAGGAACAGCAAGGGTGGCAGGACACGACCTGTACGCTAACGAAGGGACCGACGTTCCTGCCAGAGGGCAAGCAATTATTGGGACAGGGATAGCTATTGGATTACCTCACAACACCTATGGACGAATCGCCCCACGAAGCAGTCTAGCAGTCAAACATCGACTCACAACAAATGCAGGTGTGATAGACTCCGACTACAGAGGAGAAGTGAAGCTGGTCCTAGCCAACATAGGAGACCAACCATACCGAGTGGAAAAAGGAGAACGAATCGCACAACTGATGTTCGAGAAAATCGAGCACAGGGGACTCCAAGAGGTAACCCAGTTGGAAGATTCCAAGAGAGGAGATCAGGGATTTAGAAGCTCCAACACAACCATGGACCAAGAGGTCAGGGGCGAGAGCGCCAAGACAGGAATGGAGATCAATGAGATATCAGCAAGAGCGTTTGGACAATTCTACCGCAGAGGGGAAACCACCGGCATCCTAAGATGGGATGAAATCGAAGATGAAAATCAGTTGGAAGGTATCGACATTAGCACGGAACTGGCAATAAAAAACAAAAAGAACAACGACGACCAGGACGTCAAAGACACGGTCCCCCGAGAGTACCACCTTCTGCTCGATGTGTTCGAAAATGGAGAGAAAACAAAAGTACCGCCCCACCGACCAGGTGTCAGGCATACCAAGAATGCCGACCCATAAAAGCTCACGCCGAGACCCCGGCGTACCAAAAACAGTAAAAGTATAAAGTACAAGATACATCTCGGTGTAGCTTAAGATAATAGTCACGTGCCTCCGACTATAAGGTCACGTGTTCGATTCACTACCACCTCATAGTTATTATTAGTTAAAATATAATTATGCAACAAGTCATATAATGACGGTGATAATAGCGCAAAGGCGTCTGAGAGATTTAAGTGTTTGTTCCGTTTTAGTATGCCCATTGGGTAGGAACGAGGGTTCTTTAAACGATGACGGATGGAATCAGAATAAACACTTAAGTAAAAATATTGTATGACGATCCCAGAAGACACCTAGCGGAGACCTGCGGGCCCGCTCAGAACCAGTCAGTACTAACATAAGATAGTGAGGGCAAATAGCTATTCGAGCGATTGCTGCCAGAGGTCAGTTCGGAAACCTGATGCGCAAACAGTGACAGACGCTTGCGCATTGAATCGGCTGACGCCTTTGAAGTTGGCTGCTTCATATAAAAAGGTTGGGTGAAGAGATATTATTACGTTGGCATTAGTCGGCTACGTCTACTCCAGGCTGACCTATTATCCACGGGACTGACACACCCTCACGATAATATGGTAGTCTACGTCTTCATAATGTGAGCATGGAGTCGAACTGTTGTCAGGGTCAGTAGGTGCTCGCACTTGCGAGTTCAGAGAACTTTGTTCGGTCGATACTTAGTTAGTATGGTTAGGACACGTAGACCGCAAACACCCTGACGTGGAATATAAATATTGAAGTGCGTCCCTCGCTTGAACGGTATCATCAAGCACCGGAGAAGAGATCTTATCAATATAATAAGTTTGACAAGTATTATTTCCTCAGGATCTTTACACTACGCAAGTAACTTAGTTACACCTTATCACGAGCCTTCCTAGACAAGATTCTCCAACTAAGACCAGTTCAGCATAAGGCCTTGTCCGGTATCATAAGTCACCTTACCGGCTACCTCTAACACTATATTGATAGTTTTCCTTGTTACCAAGGGTCACTACACATGAATAAAACTGTCACGACAAAGTATATAACCGAAAATATAGATCAGACAGTCAGACACGACCTTTTTGAGAATCAAACACTACGAAGATATCTTGAACTATTACCACGCAGAGATCATCCCCTATATTCACCTATTATACCCTACGGGCTTGTTATTGATCAATAACTAGACAAAGTCCAGATTAACTGGACTTCACTATATGTCCCTTACTATATAGGGGACCGTCTTATAGCACCAACCTCCATCGAATTCATTCCGGCATTTCTGGAGACATACCAAGAAACCGAAGAAGACATAGACGAAGAGTGGAATACCCCCTACCCACCTTCGAAATCCAAATATCACTACGAAATACCAGCAATTTGGACATATAGGCGGGCGAATTGCCCAACCCAAGCCAATTCAACTCTACCGCTGCCAGTAAGATAGGCAGTGGGATGAAGATAAGTTGGAAACAATCTCCTTCGTGAAAGAGACATCTCACACCTTTGAAGACGATCAGTGGATATACGAAACCTACGAGCAAAAAATCCTCGAGTTCGATATCCCAAACCCATCAACTCAAAAGAGATAGCCAATGTCTCTTTTTCCCCGAATCACCAGTGGAGATCCGATGGACAAATCCGGTGGCGAACCGGCAGACCCGTTGGAACGCATTACCGAGCCCTCAGTGATCTCTAGTAATGAAGGACTGATCCATTCAGACAAAGCAGCAAGGAGGACGGGCTCTCGGTACCCACCAGGACATCTACGAGGAATAGGTACAAGAATGAAACACTCGGGCTCCAGCAGAAAACAAGGATCACCATAGCCGTGAGACGATAATGCTTTCCTAAAAGCTCTAGCGGCAAGGGCAGGACAAGCGATGAGACACCTCGACGGGAAAATAGGAACAAACCAAGTAAAACCTGGGGATTTGGACGAACAAGTACAAGGACTTGTTCAAGAAATCCAAAGCACCCAACAAGACGTCGAAGACGGCAAACCACTCGATGCAGAAATGCTAATAGCGTTTGAGGCAATAATCGTTGCGGTCGAAAATGCGACGCAAACCCGACAAGAGGAAATAACTAGACTAGCTCTTGAGCTAGATCATGCAAGGAAAGAGCAACAGGAGGCAAATGAACGACAAAGTCGTCATGAAGTAGTAAGTTCCCAATTACATGCGAACATAATGGGACAGGGCGAAACTTCAGCAAATAGGGCAAACGCCCTAGAGCAAGAAGTAATCAAACTATGGGCTCAATATGCAGCAGACGTTGCCACCCTTCAGCAAGTGGTTAACGGACACGCTGACTCTCAAGAACGAGTAACCGGGAAGTTATTCGCCCAAATGACCACCTATAATGCAAAGATTGGCCAGCTTCCAATCAACCCCTACCACTACTACCCCGGCTCCTCTACCTACACAAGTTCCCGCAGCCCCACAAGTTCCTACCAACCCCGATCGAGTACAACAATAGGCACAAGAGAGACGGGAGCAAAATGCGAGAGAACAAGGCAGGCAAGACAAAGGAAAACAGCGGGAAGGAGAACCGCCAAGACCCGAAAACCTGGGAGGTGGAAACCAAGGTCCACCCCCCCCTCCACAATACAATAACCCCGATCCCAGCGACCATGGATTCGACCAGGGTGATGGAGGAGGAGGAGGAGGCGGTAACCCAGGCTGGCGGCCAGACAGAGGGGACCCTATTGACCCACAAGTCGCCATGATGGCTCAAGCGATAGGAATAGCCAGCGCAAACAGTGGTAAATGACAGGCTGACGCCCCGCTGCCATTGAAAAACCGAAAGGACCAAAACATTAAACTTTGGTTGCTTCAGTGCGAAGACTACTTCAAAAGAAACCCTAATCAGTAGAGATCGGATCAGGACCGAATCAAATACGCACTGGGGAGAATGGGAGGAGAGGACGTGTCGGCATTTGCATTTACCTATCGAAATAAGATGAGTGGAGAATTAGGCCATCTAAATATCGAGGGTTACGAGTTTTGGGAAGCCTTCAGAGGCCAGTGCATCTTACGATTGGCACTCACACCTGAGGGAGAAAGATCCCTAGCATTAATGACAAAAGTTACCTATAAAGGTAACATTGACTGCTACCTCCTCGAAATGGAAAACCACAACACCCACGTGGGAATGAGTGGAGTCACTTGGCGACAAATGATAGAGTGACATATCCCGAAGGACGCACTACGGCGACTATCAAGTGAGGAATACGCAACGGATAGTGCTTGGATCACAGCCCTAAGAACAGTCTGTATGCGGGAAGAAATATTCGTGGAACAACTCGCCTTATAGGACGGTGGTCCTAGTGTTTCCCGAAACGACTCAGGAGGGAAAAGCAAGAGAGAAGAAAAGGCTATCACAAAGCCTAGGAAGCAAAGAAAACAATACTCAGCCGAAGAAAAGGCGGCATACAAGATAAAAATGGTAGCCGAAAGAAGAGGAGAGGGCCCAGCACCAGCTCAGGGAAAAGTAGAACACACGGATTGGAACAAAGTCCGGGAAGGAATCAAGGACCAAGTAGTCCAAGATAGGAAAAGGGCAAAACAGTGTACCCGTTGCGGAATGAATAACCACGAATGGGCGAACAGTAAAAAAACAATCCAAGTGTCCACGATTGGTATGCAACCGAGAAAACAATTTGGTCAAAGACCACCGCACCCTACTTCCCGGCAATGGAAAGCCGGCCCCATAACCCCCATTCGACGATCCCAAACCTAGACGGTGACCAGACAAAGATCACCTGAAGGGACACCGATGTCAATCAAATTGAGAGACCCTTGGCATGGGAGTTTAGCGATATGGAGTTAACATGCGTTACTCCAGGCACCGATGGCGACGGTACTCGGGTACTCGGAGGATGCCCTCCCTCCGAAATCGAAATCAAAAAGTCAGAGAATACGACCAGTAGATCGGACGTAAGCCAGAAGGAAAAAGAGAACAAAGCAGAGCGAACTGGGGAAATCATCATCCGGTACCAAGATGACGGAAGAGAGTTAGGATGGCAATAAGTAAAAGGAACTTAGTATGACCAGTCCAACGAGGACCCCAAGGCAAGGATCATACTAGTGGCGACTAGCAAGAACAAGGAATCGCTCCTCGAGAGCAGGCCCCGAGAATCTTAAACCCAGACCGATGACGTCAGTGACAGTACACGTACGTCGCAGTATCTCTATGCTGTCCAACGAATACAAGGTCTGGCTAAAAGATAAGTTTGAGTTCGCGGATCTGGCTTAGAATCCCTTTATACCTGAACTATATCACTA
>Ga0307507_10003620_pt1 | contig 29367 bp, 34 predicted proteins | sample 7_EM_MG_FD_207223 | JGI IMG/M metagenome (GOLD analysis project Ga0307507, IMG submission 207223) | Populus trichocarpa ectomycorrhiza microbial communities from riparian zone in the Pacific Northwest, United States - 7_EM | ecosystem: Host-associated > Plants > Roots > Unclassified | place... | reverse complement strand
CTATCACCCATAGTCTCCCCCGCCTCGTTGGGCGACGATTTCAGAGACGAGCTCGAGAAGTCTCGAGAGGAGATCGTGGGGTTATTGATCAAAGCGGGTGATATTATTAAGGAACGCGAGAATGGTGTGTTGCATGTTGGTTTTTTTTCTTCGTCGTATGAATGATCGAGTTTCTCCTTTTTCTTTTATGTAAACTAGAGCTTGGGTTAACGTCCGCAGCGTGCAAAACCCTCTACCAGAATAACGTTGCCCTCAAATCCAAGCACCAAGCTTTGTTAGCCCGTCTACCGTCTATGTCTCCTTGCGGTTCCACGTCATCACCTGCGGGGTTATCTCGCCTCGCGTCGGAGAGTAGCACCATCAGCTACTCGTCCTCAGACTCTGCCATCAATTTCAACGCGACGCCTCCCACCACGATTTTTAGGGGCCACACGCGAAAAGTGTCGATGTCGACGGCAGACATATCCCTTCTTGCGGACCAGAATGCTGAGCTCCTGCAGAAACTGGAGAAGTTGGAGTCGGAATCGACAACGGCTGATCAGGCTGGAAGGAGGGAGTTGAAAAGGTTGGAAAAGGAGATTATGGTCTTGCGTGAGGCGTTGGAAAAGACGCAGGCGAAGAGTGAGGAGCTGGAGGAGAAGACGAAGACTGGGTTTGGGTGGGGCGCGGAGAGAGTTGTTGAAGAAGTTTGGAGGAAGAAGAAGGAGAGGGAAGCTAAGTTTAGGGCGATGCGTAACCTTGGACGAGATTATACCTTGGAGGAAGATAATGCAGAACCTGGAGTACGCAACTTTGCGCCCGAGGGTTCCAGGTTTGGAGGTCCATCTGGGTCGTACTCGTTCTTCCCAGCTACGCCAAGCCCCTTTCCACGGCATGCTAAACCCAACGAGTTGGGTGGCGGGCTTTTTGTGAAGAGCAATGCTCTGGGCGAGATTAATCCTGATTTTTATCGGGCCATGTCGCATCCAGAGCATACCCTCATTTCTCAGCTGCTTTCCAAAGTACAGGAACTCGAGGAGACGAATTCGAGGATCTTAAACCAGCAAGAAGAGACGGCCAATCAATTACAAGCCGTTCAGCGAGACACGGAACACATTAGCAAGGTCTACGAATGCCTCGTCGATCCTAACAACGTGGAACTCGAACTAATGGAAGCCCGTGCGAAAGGCAAGGCCGACGTTTCAACGGCAGACACCATTAGGTTCAGGAGTTTACGACGGAATATCGAAACCCAGTTGTCAAATGGACGATCTGTCATCGTAAACCCGACAAAAACGCGCCGGTCCGTCGTTGGTTTGTTCGAAGACCCTCGTCAACACACACCCGCAGATCCTGATGCCAGCAAGTCGCCGAACTTCCCTGTTCCGTTCCCGTCATCTCCTTGGACCGAAGGCCGTCATCTCTCGTCCTGGTCGAGAAAGAGTACTGGGCTCGCTTCTCCAGCGCTCTCTTCTCTCAGCTTTTGCGAGCAAGCTTCACCAGCAAGTTCCCGCCCTACACTCGAAAGCGAGCTCGGAAATGAGTTTTTGAATAATTGGGGTGAAGGAGCGGGTAACCTCCATCTGAGGACTACAAGTCTATACGATCTTTCCCAACTCTCCGTTCCTCCCTCACGCTCTCCTTCCCCATCGCCCGTATCCCCTTCGCCCATAAGCCGAAATCCTCTACCCCCAAGCGAACCACCAGTGAAGGAAGCTCCTCTGTCCCCCGTTTCATTGATGAGCGGCGGTGGCCTCCAATTATCGGTTGAACCACCTACGCCGGATAACTCTTTTGAAAAGGAAGCGAGACGCACAACTCCAAAGTCGCCAAGGCATCAGCTCATGTCCCAGACTCTGAGGTCGAGGACAAGTCGGTGGGTTGATGGTCGGTTTGGTGGGAACTTGGCTTGGGCTTCGAAAGATGTAGTAGGGCCATCTTTGGTGGGTCTGACGACGAACACTTTGCAGAAGAAAAAGCCGTCTCCATTCATTCCTCAGCAAATATCGAACGCCATTGACACGATGATGGAGAACTTTGACGGAGCGCGTTCTGCGGCTGAGTCTTCTCCGCAAGAACCAGGCACACCACAAGCGAATGATGATTCGGATGGCGCTGGACCCGATTCTCCTCTGTCAGATCGTGATGTTGAAGGTGTCGACGACGACGAACTTCAACTCCAAGCTAGTCCTCCTTCAAAGAAGAAAGGGAAGCCCGGGTTCGGGGCTTTACTTTTGGAAGTATGGCTGTGGTTCCAGTTTGGCATTATCATTCTCGTTTTCTTGTGGGCTATGGCGAAGCGCGGACCCAAGGCTGTCCTTGCGGAAAGTGGAGGTGGAGAGCGTAAGAGGGCGGTTTCGACGAGACATCGATGAATGCTTGCTTTTTTTTGGTTAAATCTATTTGCATATCTTACACGTCGATATATTTCCCATCTCTATCATCCAATAGTTCTCCTACTTAGCTTGCTTCTGGTACTCGTAGCATAATGCTTTTATATCCCCCTTCGTCACGTGTTGTAAAGAATTCTTTTTTCTCCTTGATTCAGTTTCTTCATGTCTTCCTTATCAGCGTCGTCGAGCAGCCCAACGCCAGAACCTCAGTCGTCGCCCATTCTCAAGAGGAAGCGGAAAGTTGAAGAAACATCAGATTCAGACGCTGATGAAGTAGATTCAGACGCTTCTGATGCGGAAGCTGCTCCCGCAATACCAGACCAACCGATCCTCTCACACGCTGAACGACGTCGTCAAAAGAAGGAAGCCAAGGCCAAGGGAAAGCTTGAGGCTTCTGCAGCCAAAAAACTGAAGTTGAAGGATGGGAGCGCCGTTGTTGTTCCTGCCCCAGCCACACGACAAAATTCTGTGTGGGTCGGGAATATGTCTTTTAAGACGACACAGGAAAATCTGAGGACTTTCTTTGATGGGTGTGGAGAGATTACGAGAATCAATATGCCGACAAGAGCTCCTGCTGGGCCGGGATTAATGCCAGAGAATCGAGGGTACGCCGTGATGTCTGTTTCTTATTATCTGACACATAAATTACTCTAGCTTCGCTTATGTTGATTTCTCAACGTCAGAGGGCAAAGCTGCTGCTATTGCTCGTTCGGAACATCATTTGGTCGGACGGAAGTTGCTTATCAAGGATGGTGGGCCCAACCTTTGTCGCCTCACAAATAACACATAACACATTTCTATCCATAGGTGATGACTTTGCGGGAAGACCTCTTGTTCCTGGTGTAGATGTGAAAACGAACGACTCCGCTTTGGCACAAAGGACGCACTCGAAGACGGCTCAGAAAATTCTGCGCGCGCAGAAACAACCTCCAGCACCAACGCTTTTCATTGGTAATCTGGGCTTCGAGACGACTGATGATGCGATCCGTCAGTTGTTCGAAGCTCATAGAGTGGTTTCGAAGAACAAAGAAGTCAAGGAGGAGGAAGGAGAGGGGAAAACTAAGGATGTGTGGATACGGAAAGTGCGAATGGGGACATTTGAGGATTCTGGGCTTTGTAAAGGGTACACCCGCACTCCTCAGACCACGACCTACATACCTGACCCCTTCTTAAAACCAGGTTCGCTTTCGTGGATTTCACGAGTATCGACGACGCAACCTCCGTTCTTATTAATCCAAAAAATCATCATCTCAACGGACGAGAACTCGTCGTTCAGTATGCCGGTGCCGATGCGGTACGTCGTGGAGCCGTGAAAACCAGTCCCGTGGACGGTGCTCCAAAAAAGGGGAGAAGACCCCTGTCAGCGGGTTACAAACCCAAGCGACCCCGACCTCAAGGGGAGTCACCCTCTGCGGCTAAGGAACCCACTCGCAAAGACAGGGAACTGAAGCCCGTTGGAGATGATTCGGCGTCTTTCGGAGTCGAAGTGAAACGAGAAAATCCTGACGAGGACGAGCAAGTGTCGAGAGGCGAAAAGGATGGGGTCAGACATAAAGGACCGAGAACACGACCTAAACCTGGAGCGGCTCTCGCGCTTGCAAAGAGGGAGTCTGCCGCGATTATTCCCAGTCAAGGACAGAAAATTACGTTCTAGTGTATTCATAGGTAACCTGTGACGGATATACCTAGTCATTATGTATCATTGTCTTTTTGGTGTCGTGCTGCCATCGTTTTCGCTCGTCTTCTTACTTTCAGGTTGGTTCGAAAAAAAAATTGGTAAACTGGTATGATACAACTATCTGCCAAGCATCAAAAACAACAGCGAAAGTTATTACCCGTTGCTAATCTATGTATATTATTCTATGCAGCCAATGACTATCATGTACAACTCTTATTCACAGGATCTGCCATCTAGCTAATATCTAAAGAATCACAAGGAAAGGAGGGATGCTGAGTCCGATACCAAAATGTTGTCCATAAAGTCCATTGCCACAAGCATCAATCCCCTCCAGTTCCAGTCAAGTTGCCTATCACCTTGGGCCAATCCACCGGCGGTGGATTCATAATCCTCTGGTACTTTTTTACATTCTCCTCCGCCGTGCCCTCCCAAGACTCACCCTCCATCACAGCGGCCCTCCAATTGGGCTGCTGGCGAGATGAGCGCATTATTGCCTCTAATTCAGAAGGGTTGGCGAATGGATTGGTAAAGGTCATCATTAATTGTTTGGGTTGTTTGGTTTGAACAGATCCCTTGGTGCTGGGGCGTTTCATTGGGTGTGGTTTGCTGGACTGCATAGTGTTGGAAGACAATGCGAGATGACGGTTTGATTGGAAGAAGTCGTGTTCTGGGCCAATGGTTTTTGAGAGGTCATCTCCCATCTCCTTGTCCTCATCATCCCCACCGTCCATGTCCCCTTTGGTCTCGCCATCCTCATCGTGACCATCCCCATCAGTGCTGTTTGGTACATCCTTTATCCAAGCCTGCCATTGGATGGGGAGGTTTACAGGACGATCCTTGTAGTCTGGCAAATATGGCCATCGACCTCGGACGCGCACTTCGTGATCCAAGAAAGCACCGTGGAAGGGCACTCGTGGGTCATTCGGGTATAAACGAACTGCACGACCGTGATATTGCTCCAAATCATCATCACGAGAATGGTTTATGAAAACGAACATGTCGAACTGAGGGCAATCATTAGATGGTCTGTTACATGGATCCTACTGTGCAAACCTACCGAGGGGACCCATCGGATATAGAAGGCGTAGTTATCAAAAAATTCATGGTGATTTGCACACATGAGGACCCCGTTCCTTGCTTCATGTGCAACACCCTTGGCCCGTGCAGGGATCAAACCATTGTCTCTTAAGTATTTCCACTAAAGATGAGTATAAATCATTGTGAAAAAGTGAAGTAACACCAATGAGCGCACCCTTTCGTTTTCAACCTTCGGTATGATGTGACAATGCTGCAGCGGACTTACATCCTTCTTGCGTTTTCCGCAGACAACGCATTGATTCTCGCGTTTGTCTATGCCTGTCTCAAAGACTTCAGTGTTTGAGATTGTCGAAATTGACACTGGAGAGTATGTGAAGGGTAGGCCACTCTGGAGATCCAAAGGGAGAGGCGTAGGTGTCCACGACCCCATTGAGTGTTTCACTTGGAAGGGGGGAACGAGGAGGGAGGGCCAGAATAGCTCAATAACCAGGAATTACAAACGCCGTCCGTGAATTGAAAAGGACCGGGGAAAAAATACGAGGACGTAGTTGTTGCGGACAAACAGTCTGTTCGAACGGACGGCCTTTGAGAAAACCACAGACAACACTTTTTTTGATCACGCTTGTCTATGCCTGTCTCAAAGACTTCAATGTTTGAGATTGCTGAAATTGACGCTGGAGAGTATGTGAAGGGTAAGCACTGGGCGAGATCCAAAGAGGCTCAGGTGTATTTGATGTTTCACTTGAAAGGAAGGAACAGCTTTTGACCTGGGGAAGAAAGGAGATCTTACAAGAACCCCGCACTGGCTGGGAGAGCAAACATCATTGGCATCGGCATAGTCCCCAGCTACATCAATCCCTGGTTTGTTATAACCAATCAATGACGTTCTCTTATGCAACAACTGTCCTCCATTCTCCACTACAAAACGCCAGCACCCTTCAACCATGCGCTAAGGGGATTCGAGATAACTGGCTGAGAAACCTTGCGTGTCGGTCGTGGAAGGCTTCTCGGTAAAGCGACTGGTCGTCCTTGTGCAGTTGACTTCCATGTGGCGAGCCACGTTCGCAATGATTCTAGAGCCTGCTTGTGCACTGCGGCTATGGTGGGATCGACTTGAGCGGCTGACGCCCCAAGGTCGGAGCAGTGGAATCCATCACTCAGGGCTATTGGCTGCGAGAGGGTGCTCTTGGCGTCCAAGCCTCGCGCCGACATGGTAGCTTCTCTCCAAGGATCGCCTGAAAGAGAAAGTCAAATGGAATTCAATGGAAGTAATCGAGCCTAAACTGACGAATTCCGTTGGAAAAGAATAGCCTGTCAACACTGACGTTCCATCCTTGATAGAGCAGGTTGATGCGAAATGTGTTTGGTATCACGGTACCGTAGGGAAATGCGCCGGTAAACATTTGCTGGCATTGGCGCTAGATAGAACGTTAATCTCTGCCAGGAGGCTGGGATTATCAGAAAATGTACCAAGTCGTAGGGAGGTTGAACAAGGCGAGTAACAATTGTTTTTTGTCCAGGCGGTGCTCCTTCCTATGTGGTGCATTAGCAATTAATCGTTCAGTTTAATCGAGATGTCGAACCTGAAAATATCCCACTTCGTTACAACTAAATCCGCAATCAGAGAGTAATGACGTGCGAAGCAATTAGCCTCACACAATCCACATCCAGGAACGCCCTGCGTTATCAATGGAGGTGTTGTGCCAAGACGTTTGGGTGGTATCGTAAGTGCCCAAACAGGTCCTGTGATATCAACTTCAGCAACTGTCCCATTTTGCTTGAAATCTACCTACTCTGCATCATATTTTCCACAGACTGTGCGAATACATGTGAGTGACAGATCTTCATAGAATGCCAAGTGATGACATACTTGTAGCATAGTACGTTGTTTTCCAATAATTGCTCCAGGCAGAAAGTGCATGGTCGAGTCCCCAGCCTGAGGCTGGGGCACTTTGACCGTCCTTAATCTCCAGCGCATCGCAGAACTGATAGAATTGAGCACCAGGTCCCGATGTGACCTGGAGAGACTGCCAATCCCATAAGTTGTTCCGGACTGATGGGGAGTTTTTAGATTAGAAGCGAGATGATCGTGACTAGCGACGTACGAGCACCAGCAACATCATCAAGATGTTTCACGTTTTCCATGCCGAATGATTCTTTAATAGCCTGAATGGCCGTCGTATTGTCAGAAAGGAAAACGCGATCTATGTGGGACATGACGGTTTGGACATCAGCGGAACAGTTCTGCGGCATGTTTTGGCGGATGGGTTCGAAGTATTGCCAGAAGTCCCTAATTTGTTGCGTTAGCAACCCTTTCGGGAGCGAATGCGAGGTTTTGGCGTACAAGATGGCTTGCACGACACCAGATGAGGAATAGCCAGCAAAAAAGAGTCCAGGCTTGCTATAACAACATAAGTTTAAATACTTCAAACAATACTCTGAACTCACTTAACCATTGTCCAGCTGGTAAGAGCGCCTGCGTGAGAGGTTAATAATAAAACCAACTTCTAAAAACATAGTGCATGCTCACCAGAGTAACTTCCTCCAATCAAAATCCAAGGAGCTTTATCGGGCGTGAGTTGGTCACCTCCAGGCATTGGGAGGTGAATGTTTTTGGCAAAGTATTCGAGATCGTCGATGGCCTGTTGGATTGTGTGGTACTTCAAGCTGGCAACGCTCAAGTCTGGATATGGGTTACTGAAGCCATAGAATCTGTGCTCCAAAACGATCGTGCTCCCATTTTCTTGTTGAGCTGTAAGTCAGTCAATTTCTCACCTTCTAGAAACAAAACAAAAACCGCACCAATCAACCCGTTGATTGTCCTATTAGTTAAATACCCAGTGTATCCTGAAAGGGCGGGTAAGAGAGAGAAATGACTGTAACGAAAGATATCTATGCTCACCGCCCGCGTTGGTTTCCCCAGGTGTGAAAAGGATAATGGGACCGCCTACACTACAGTAAGTCTCGAGCATCTTCAACAGAACATGGTCATAAATACCTGGTTCATAAAACTCGTACGTGTGCCAAATCCGCTGCTTGAATGTTCCAAGAGATGGGTTCTTGTGGTCAATGAGCTGGTCGAACTCGTAAAGCGTGTTGAATGGCGGCAGGACTGTGCCGTTCCGACTAATTACGGGGGCATCTGGTGCTGGAATGCATACAAGTGGGATACCCGGCGGACGCACCATATTGGCGTGAGGTCGTCCATCTCGCAAGACTTTTGCTGTTATGCTAGACAAGGAAACGATGCAGAGAACAAACTTCCGGAAAGCGAGGCAAGGCATGCTGTGGAGGGAACTCTAGGAAGTTCGTTGGGGCGTATAAGCACCCCACAAGACCCATTCGACTGGCATTAACGCGCCACATGCCCAAGAACCACGTATTATCGTGCATCATGCTTGAAGCGTCGCGAAGCACCGTCTGGGAAATTCGCTGGTACTTTGACTATTCCGAATGGGATAGAATCCACACGTATCGGAAGGCCAACACATGACTTGCAGTGGCATCCGTAGGCTTTAAAATTATAGGAATCATCAGAATTAAATGGACAATGTGAATATGGTTGAACTTCACGATGAGATGTTGAGGTTAAGTTCTGACCTGGTAACGTGACTAATATTGAGTCTCACGTGTATCCTAAATATTACTTCCGCATTGTCCAAGCGCCTTTCTACAACCCCACACCTCCGCCCTCAACCTTCCACGAACATTCGCAAGAACCAGGACTTTGGAAAGAATCTTTGGAGACGCTGCACTACACCTCAGGCTCTGCGAACGTCTCGAACGGTGTCGTGACATTTATATTCAGACTATTAACCGTCGACAACCACATACCATCGAATTCTAATAGCAAATGTCGGGAGCCAAGAAGGCCACCGGAGAGACGGGGACCGTCACCCAGCCATACAAATATACTACAGAAATATCGCAGATGGCTCGTCTTTCTCGTGGTTCGCATGCTGGCTGGTTGAACGTTTCTGCTAGATGTTCGTATTCGGCGAAGTACAAGATCCTAACCCGGAGACTGTAAACTTGGTGGAGGATATCGTCCGAAGCCAGCTTATTGAACTGGTAAGAACCTATGGGTACACTTACAGCGGGACGAGCTTTTGAATGACGCGAATGTTAGATTTTACAAGCACGTGCATTAGCTGTGAAACGCGGGGCACGATATCTGTCCGCAGAAGACCTTATATTCCTCATTCGGCATGATAGAGGAAAGGTCAATCGACTACGAACCTATCTATCATGGAAGGATGTTCGAAAGCATGCGAAAGATTCAGGAGGAGACGGCGGTGGTGGTGTGGAAGTAGAAACTTTGGACGACGGCCCAGACGGTGAGAAGCAACGTTTCCATCGTATCCCTCCAGATATTAATCCTCTATCCTCAGACAAACTGACAGCAAAGGCGCAGAAGATCACAATCAAGTTGCCCTGGGAGGTTACGACTATTTATTCAGAAGTGTTGCGACAAAGTGGACATCAGTCAGACGATGAGGAAGATGAAGATGATATTGAGGCGCACGAAGCTTCCATACAACGATTAAAGGTGGAGCAACAAACTCATATATTCGAGCATGCCTAATAGAGCATTGATCAACAGGAAGCTGATGATGCCACGCGACAAATGACGCGAGAGGAATACCACCATTACTCTGATTGTCGCCAAGCTTCGTTCACTTATCGAAAAGGTTGGTCACCGAAACTTTGCTCCTACATTTGATTATTGAGATATATTTCTAGCGAAGCGCTTCAGGGATTTCCTCAATCTACCACCTCAGCTTGACCTGAAAGCCAACGACGACACAGTTGACATCGTCGGATTTCTGGCCTTTGAGATGGTCCGATCCCTCACTCTCGCTGGGCTTACGGTCAAGAAATCACTAGAGGAATCAGTCCTTCGTGACGATTATACCTCACCTTCACAAGGTAAACGAAAGGCAAACGGAGGCGTTGGTGGCTCCGCCGAGAAGCGCAGGAGAGAAGAGTCGCCAGATGACGAAACAGAGTATACCCTTCCAGTGAATACCCTATTCCTGCCTCCGCCAGAAGCAAGAACCGCGCTGCGCCCAGAACATATCCAGGACGCCTTTTCTAGAATGCAGGGTGATTGGGCTCATCGCCGTTCCGCTGGCATGCATAACTGGCGAGGGGGGTTGGTGCGGACAAGAGTCAGCCTTATTTAGTGTCCATTCTTTATTCGCCTCTACCATTGTATTTTTCACCAGCAATCCGTGTATATCCTTCACTGTACAATTGATGTTACAATTTGAATGTGCTTTCGCCCCATGACCCAAAAGAAAAGAGTTCAATTTCTCAGAACAGCAAGGACGCAGCAACCTCCACATTGCCTCCTGCAGCCTCCAAGGTGCTTATAGCCACCTCTCTTGTTACGCCGAAATCCATCAACGCCGCAATGGCTTTCTCAGGAAACCTACTTTGTGACGGGTGGGCAGAGGTGGGAGGGCGTCTGACTGGATTTATCGAGGTAGACGGCCGTGTACCGAGTGCCTGTCCACTGCCAGGAAACGCTGGACCGCTTGCATTGTTCCCTGAAGGTGTAGACGAAGATGGACCGGCATCGTCTGGCTCAGGTTCGAAGTCCCGCGCCTTGTCGGGAAGTTCGTGTTCAGAGAGAAAGCGAACTTCGCGTCCTTGGATTCGGAGAACATTCTTCTCGAGGTCGATGCAGGCTTGGTGGGCTTTCAACATGTCAAGCCCGAAGAGGAGGTCTACGTCGCGTCCCTGAGAAAGAGGTTTCAGTTCCTTGGCGTCCAAAGGAAGGCAAAGATACACACCTCCATGATGGTAAACGAACATGGAAGGAATAAATCAGCCAGTTTGAGCGATGCACTATGCACCCTCCCTAAAATGTTGGCTGTACCAACTCCTCGCGCAATACCGGAGAATCGTCTATCAACGAGTCGCATGATTCTACAGCGGACATTAGAATTGGATATCAACATGGAAGATGAAAATACCCACCCGCAGGCTTCAGCGCATTCGGGGCTCACTAAAAGCAATATTAGCTCCTAATAATGATGATAGCGAGGAAGAATACAGACTTATTGTCGATTGAGCACCACTATCAACGAAAGCTTTCACAGGATGGGAATTCACTTCTACAAGTATACTTTGCCACGCCACCCTCATCAGCCAAGATCCCCAACGCAAGGGACATACCAGAGAAACTCACTAAAGCATATTCACTTTCCCAAACGCCTCGGGGGAATATTCTAATGCATGTTGCATGTTCTCCATAACAGCATGCTGCCGAATGGTCTCTTCGATCTTCCGCTGCGCCTCGACGTCGAATGGATCGGCGTTAAGTCGTTCGATCTCTCGTTGTTGCTCCATCTCGGCGTCGTACTGCCTCTCCCTCGTGTGTCTTAATAGTTCAGCAAAGCGCGATGGATCTGACTGCACTGCTGCAGCCATTTCTGGGTGGGTCTATTTCAACAATGAGGTTGAGTGGGATGAACATGAAAGGGTGCACGAGGGACGTACCTCTTGAAGCTGACGCATGAGCTCTGGATCTCCAAGGATCTGCAGCCGCATCATCTCTGTATCCTGCTCCATGGGCCTGAGCGATGCAGATCGAACGTAGTCCAGAAGGAGGACATAGTAAGCAAACGCACCTCCCCGCGACGTTTGCCACCCTTCTCCTTAGTAAAAGCATAGCACTCTCGCCCTCAACACCCAATTGCCTAATAGTGGCTTTAGGGTTCCTAAGTTCTCTATTCTGGTACGAGATGCTTTGTTCCGCGATAGGGATGGAGGACTGGAAAAAAGAAACATGAGTTCTGAGAGCAGGAGGGGTAAGATCCCGTACCTCGGCCTCTAGCAATGCCATAACGCTCTCGAGCTCCATTTCCGGATCGATCTCGACGACAAAAGTTTGTCCGAGGTCAGTCATGAAGGTGAGCTCCATGCTGGTTGATTGAAAGTAAACGGAGCGAGGCAGAGAGAAAGGTCACAAGGCAAACGGCTTTTCTTTGTGTTTGCGGAAATAGAGAGATACGTTGCGGACCAAGGTGTGACATATTTATAGCGGATTGGTGATACGTACTACAATGCTACAGAATACACCAGAACAGAGACGGGTCAGCCTAGGACGCGTCATTTAGGGTGCTCTAATGAGGAATGCCACTACTGCGACCGCTAATCATTCGGCTCCGTGTAAATTGAGATCTAGAGTAATAATCAGCGAGAGTTCTGTAAGTTAATTTGCCACTTACAGGCGGGATCCATTCCCCCTGATGTTTGACAAAAGCGCGCTCTCCAATGCTGATGCCGACAGACTTGCATCTAGACATAACCGCAGAGTCAGTTTAGTACTGAGTGGAAGGGCGAACAAGACTAACCACTGAGATCGCTAAAACTGGAAGCCTCGGAGTCATCATGACTACTTCCATAGTCACTGCTTCGGTCAACCAACGGACCATATCGCCTTGGATGCGAATGGCCGACAGCGCTCTGAGAAGAATATGTAGGCGGGTTCGAAGACTTGGTCGGGGAGAGATGTCTGCTAATGGGAGAATAGGACCGCGATTCACCTGTGGGGGGTGATGGTATATCTGGTATTGAACCATGTGGGGACCCAGCACTCGACACGCTCTGGCTCGTACTCCGACTGGACAACGTATCCGGCCTGTAACTGCTCCCCACCGATATCGGCGACAGCGCACCACGCCCCCCGTCTTTGCTCTTGCCTCTGGGTCGAGCAACCAGACCCAAGGCGTCATTTGTCATCATTCGCTGCAGTTCTTCCAGCTTACGGTCCAGCGTCTCCTGCTCCTCTGCTGTCCGCTCGGCTTCCTCTTCTTTCAGAGCATTATCATCCTCCGAGTCAGAACCTCCTTCAGAAGATGGCGTTGTGGGACGCATTGGGACGTGTTGCTTGATTGGAGTACGGAGAGTCAAAGTAGACGAGGATAAAGCTTTCTTGGCTTGCGGTGAGTTCCCCAAGGAGTTTAACCGCGCTCGAACACCAAGAGGCGCTATAAGTTTGGATGATGATGTCAATGAGCCACGTCCAGCCGACCTCTCACCAACAGGCGACTCTTCCGTGGCCTTCATGGCAGGTTGGCTCGTGGTTGGACCCAGGGTGCCTTGAATATCTTTTAAGCCACGGATTTCCTCTTGGAATCTTGCATTTACCCGATAGAGTAGGTACGGGAGAGGTACTTCCAGATGGGCTGCCAGCCCTTTCCCTGAACGTCGTCAAGACCGGAATCAGAGTTGCATTGACAAGACGTACGTACAGTCAGCTCCTCCACTATCACTTGAACGCGACCGCTCTATAACTTTCCATAACATATCTGCCTTCTCCTGTGTCCATTCTATCTAAAATTGAGAGTTAGTTTGAGCGTCGACGATAGACAGTTTGAAACCAACTGGGGGAGGGTCATTTAGTGGGTTCTCGGGCCTTTGGAAAGGTAGGCGAACAACAACGCGTACAGAGGGTGCAGTAAGTGGCATAGTCAGCCTCAGTGGCTATGAGTAGTATGAGGACATTTGAGTATGAACAACTCTAACTCGGAGTTTCCCGATGACTGAGTCATGATATCATTCAAGGTGATATATTTTATAGTTGGATTACTTTGAATCCAGTTCTGTACACTTACAAGGAAAGTCAATAAACATGTATCTTTGAAGGATGTGGCAAGTGAGCACGCCCGACTGAAAAAAATACGAACTGACCCTTTGCTTTTGTTGGTAGATTCGTCCCATGGCACAAAAATATCATCGGGGTCAATCTTTGCTTCCGAGCGAAGACTTTGGAGATCCTTGTGACTATGTAGCGTCTGATACTTGGACTTCAATGTCAATGATAGGAACGTTGTCGACAATGGTCGTAGTTTCATGTGGACTTTATACCTAGAAAAGTGAAAAGAAAAAAAACAATCAAGGATTGGTTCCAAATAATATGTAGGTGTTGGAACACCAACTTGGCTTTACATAATATCGGAAAAGTCGATATCATCTACACTGCTACGTGTTCCAGCTTTTGGTTCAAGCATCTTGGTAGAACAGAGTCGTGTCTTGACTCTTGCACGATTGGGTTTTGTTTAATGGACGGGTGCAATTACGCACAATCTCTCGATGATATGACCATGCCTCCTCCCAATCATGACAGGGATTATACCAAGGAACTCCAGGAATTCATCATACACCTTTCAGAACAGCCAGGAAGGGAATCTGTTGCCTCAGAGATTGAGGGTAAATAATCTATTTCATCTTGCCCTCTACTCACACGCGATGTTTTTTAGTCCTTCAGTCAATTTACGGAGACACCGCAATTCGACTATGGCAACCACCAACGCGAATTGAACAATCTCAAAATAACCAGGAAGCAGCAGTGCGATATGAGGTCGTCCTAAGGTGAGCTCTTATTTACGACATTGAGAGCCACACGGTAATAAAGTCAAGTCTTCCTTCACCCCATGAGGATGTATCCCTGACAATCCTGGTATCATTACCTTCGACCTACCCTGCATCCTCTTCACCACAACTACAACTATTATCTCGGTACATAGGGCCCTTTGGCGCGGACTCGAATCTGTTCGGATCTATTCTACGAACATACATATCCATTAACGGGATCGAGTGGTCGGAAGACTCGCTTTGTGTATTCGATGGGCTGCAGAACGTTTTGGAGCGCTGCACAGCGTGGTATGAGGAACGGCTCAGCACAGAGAAGGCGGGAGAGCTTGTGCGGGTCGATGCCAAGGAGAATGTTTATTTTAATGTTGATTCTAGCTTAAGCTCATTGAAGGACACAAGCTTGGGCGCGAACGACGAAAGAGGCACTGAACGTGAAAGCGATAATCCAAGCCCGCCTACTGAGATATATGTTGCTGAACCTATTACGGACCGAAAGAGCACATTCATTGGACGTGCCTGTCGAATATCTCAACCATCTGACGTACGTGAAGATCGATCCTTCTCATCAAAATATGTTATCTGACTTTGTACGTTCAAGGTACCCCTCGTTCTTGCTCATTTAATGTCTGAGCGTCGAATATCTCGTGCAGCTCATCCTATCATCAATGCATGGCGATGTCAGGTTGGAAGCGTCCTTCATCAAGGTGACCTTTCAAAACCAAGCTCCGATCGGACCTCCTAACTCAAATCAAAGATAATGACGATGACGGAGAGACTGCAGCTGGAGGCCGCCTGGCTCACCTCCTCCAAATTTTAGTCTGTACCCGCTTTCCTGGTGGCCCTGTTCATCACTCATCCATATCTCGTCACTGACAGGAGGTGAACAACGTACTCGTCGTTGTCACTCGCTACTTCGGTGGCATTCATCTTGGACCAGACAGGTTCAAACATATCAATCAAGCGGCTCGAAGTGCTTTGGAGGGTGGAGGCTTTCTCGACACCTTCGAAACGAGGAAAAACACTGGAAGAGGCAAAAAACACTAAATATTTACACGTCGGGAGATGGATGGATACACTGGAACATGGCTAGCTTGTACATATGTTGATTTATACAACGAAAGCGCGTTCAACGGGCACCTAGTTGAATAGGGAACATAAATATCAATCTCGACGAACTCGACGAAACTTGTGGACCTGCCACGATAACTGCAACGGCAAGAAACGACGGGGGATCTTCCACGAAACGGCCAAAATTTTGTGCCACAGCGATACTCAGGGATGGGACGACGGTAGATTGTCCATAAATGACGACCAAAATTCCGTACCCAGAAAGGTTTCTTGTCCCAACGTCTCCTCAACTTGACTCGTATTTCCTGGAACCGCAGTATATGTTTGATCATTCCATGATCCGGAGGCACGTCCAAGCGGTAAAGTTGTCATACTCGGCAGGCTGGCGTGTGGATTCGTCGGCAACGAACTTGAGCCTGCCACATGTCCAGATCCTATTTCCTGATATTCACCAGCGGGTGAAGCCATCCTATCACCACTGATCAACTCCTGAATCAACCTATGCGACGAGCCATAAAGCAGGGAAATTAGATGGGCGCACTTCGCAGGAGTGTGGTCAGGCGAACGCGATATTCTAGACAAACGTGTGATAGTCATTTTCAGCAACCCATCGCAAGCAGCGTCAACGCGCGATGGGCCTGTTTGGTATGCCGAGAAATTGAAGGTAACGAGCCATGCTGCGGCGAACGATATCATCCAGAATATGTAGTCTGGGACTGTCACGAGTTGATCCTGGTCGCGCCATGCGAGCGTGTCCGTCAACACAGCCTGAGCACAGGCCAACGCATCTCTGGTCAACGTGATGGCAAAGTTTTTGGGCTGGTATTCCGTTTCATGGAACACTCTGCGTATCTCATGGAGGGCGTGATGCAAGACGAGCAGCCGACAGCCGTGGCATTGAACGAGAAGGATGTGGAACTGGAATGTTTCAAACGGGGAAATGACTGTGAGTTCCGGGGAATCGATTATAAATTACGACCAAGAGTGTTATCTTTGGATGTTGACGAATTTACAATAATGGGACTGACCAGGATTGGGCGCTATGAAACGTTTGAGGGTGTCGAACTTCGCCAAAATATCGACCGCTTCAGAATAGAAAGTTTCAATATCGCCTTGACCAGCAAGATTCAAGCTACATCCATTTTCTGTGGTATCGATCAGCTTGGCCATAAGCCCAAGTCGCATTTCTCTTGTAACCGGAAGGCCGCCATAAGCCGGGACATTGATTGGAATATAATCCACATCAGAACGCCGTGACACACGGGGTTTGCCTGTGCCTATAAAGATCCTGTATGTCATGCAGTCAGGGCGCATCTGGCTAATCGAACTTGCCGGACACTAACAAAGATTCAAGGGTAGACATCAATAGCCACTGCATAGCAAGTCGGGATTGGGACTCTCTTCGACAAAGCATAATTAAGCCAGAGTGCTCACCAAACGTGCTTTGAATTTGTTTTCCCCGATTTGTAGGTCCACCACCCTTGAGTGCGGAAATCTTTTCACAGGGGTACTGTTCTCCAGGGCAGACGCCTCGGGTAGGCCCAAGGTTACCCCGATGTTGATGGCTGTTGAGATAAATTTGCGAGTGTCGTTGACCTTCATGACGGAATCACAAATGGGGACCCAGAGGGACATGATCAAAAGAGCTTCAATTTGTTCAGTTGAAGGAGGTAGATTGAACAGCTCCTCCAGTTCTATTTTCTCTGTGAGCTTTTGTAAGCGAGGAGCGATTACGGCACGCATTGTCGGGTCAAGGTCCCTAGAGGCCACTTGACAACGAATTATGTCCAGCATGGGCGTGGGCGTTGACTGTGCTGTAAGACTTGTTGGGGCACTAAGCCAAGGTTCGTAACGCGATTTGAAGCTTAAGAAAACAAATTGGATTAAATTTGGATGGAAAGCGGGAGATGCATACGTTTCCAGGAGGGATGAGATCTGATCTGGCAGCAGAATAGTGTCCAGCCTCTCGTGGGCATCTACTTGAATGGGGGTTTCTCGTGCGCCTGGAGCTAGTTTCAATAATTCTTGGATAGCTAGGATTGGCGTTGCAACCCAATCAAAGCCTGAAGGCATGTTCATAATCCGCCAGACTGAATCTGGAGATGGGATCAGGTCTTCAACCTTGACGTGAGAAGAGCTATCGAGGGTAGTCATCCCAGCGTTGAAAGTCGGGGGGGCTCCTAAACGTCGACGGAGTAATGGGGAGCGTGAGGGACCAGCAATAGAAGCTGAAGAACCATCCTCACTGGCAAGTGTTGTCGGTGAAGCTTGAGGCGTCTGGGGAATGATATGTATACTGTCTGAAGTTTCGAAGGAGCATTCAATACCAAGAACTTGACATCTGTGGCATTTGATGTTGGCTCGAGGAGATATATCTCCCAAGAGCTCGCATCGAGTTTTATGGCGCCGACAGGACGCACAAGCTTGGCTGGATTTAGTCCTTTTAGCTTGTCCAGCTGCGAGGGTTCCATCCGAGGAACCTATAAAACTGCGCTTCATACAAAACGATAAAAAACGCGTACTATTCGAAGGTAACAAAGCCTCTGTGTGGGCGAGGGCTGCTGATGGATGGGCTATGTGTTTCTGGATCAAGATTGGCGCCGTCGCACCAAGCAGCTGGTTGTCGTCCCAGAAATACAGCCACCGTAAGTAACTCGTGCATTGCAGATAAAGAAAATAGCTTACCTCGTAAAATTGTTATACCACTGAAGAGTGGACATAGCCCTCATGGATTTGAGACTTATTATGCAAAGATTGAAGGGCATCCGTAATTCCAGGCAGTTAACTCTTTCTATTGTCATGCATGCGTCGTTTCCCCGTACAGTTTGACGTTGAGGTGATGACGCAAAGAATAAACAACGTGTTGGTGAGATGAAAGTCGCCCCTTCATTTTTGACCCAATTATGCAACTCTTGGATTTTCCAAAATTGCTCAGTGACAAAAAGATCATGGGTTGAGCGAGGTTGAGCGGCGAAATAACGGAAAGGCAACTTCCGATCAGATCCCGTCGACCCAAAATAGAAGGTCAACGTTTCAACGTTCAAACAGTCGACTTCCGCCATCCGGGTGACCTTGAGCCGGATGCGCCTCCTTGCACTCTTTCGACTCCCTTCGGGCCCCCATAGGAACCCCAACTTCCTTAGGAGGGCGCCCAAATCATACAGGATGACCAGCACTCAAGCTTCTGTGGTTTGTACACCCCTTGACTGTGCAATCTACTTACTTCACCCCCATCTTCCCAGTTCGGTCTCAAAGATTCAAGTTTGATTAAATTTCAGGCCTTTATCGATGGGAAATGGTTAGACGCAAGGTCCGGCGACAAGATTGTTGTTACGAGTACGCGTTTCTCGCATCATCAACTTGTGTACGAAGACGACCCTCCCACTCTCGCTGTCAGACCCCGCTACCAATGAGGAGCTTGGGACGATCCCCGATATGGGCCTATCCGAAACAAAAGAGGCTATCGACGCCGCAGCCAAGGCATTTACAACGTGGAGCAAGACCACCGCAAAGGTCGGTCCATGACTGTCAACGGCATGTACACATTGAACCCGACCCTGCTGCGTGTCGTTTATAGCATCGACACGACGTACTCCTCAAATTCCATGCTCTTATGCAGGAGCACCACGATGACCTGGGCCGACTCATAGTCCGTTTTCCATGCTGACGTCATGCGCTGTGGAATAACATGTTGCAGACATTAGAAAACGGGAAGCCTCTCGTGGAAGGAAAGGTAGAGTTATAGAGCTGCATAACGCCTTTCTCATAAGCTCACATGGACGAGGGCGAAAACGCTTATAGTGCTTCTTTTCTGGAGGTCAGTCAGGGATGCTCGTTTCCCTAGCTTTTTGACAATTGGCTTTTGTTCTTGGTAGTGGTTTGGTCAGCGCACCAGATCTTGGTTTTCAGACTGCCAACTTAGTAAACTTCATAGCCGAGGAAGCTGTCAGGACATATGGAGGTTTGTGATGACTATCGATCGTAACCTAAACGAGCTAATGCTAGTCCAGAACATATCCCTTCTCCTCTGCCAAATACTCGGAACATTGTTATTAAACAACCGATAGGTATGTTTTTTTGTTCCCTTTGAGTCATTTTATCCACCCTGGTGGTATCAAGGTGTCGTGTAAGCCCCCATGAACCTCCTCATCTATGGTTGAATAATCGGTGCTGTCAGTTCGATCTTGACTCCATGGAATTTCCCGTCTGCCATGATCACGCGCAAGCTCGGCGCAGCTCTTGCAGCTGGGTGCACTGCAGTTATCAAACCGCCACCCGAGACCCCGTTCTCTTGCCTAGCCCTTGCTGAGGTAAATAGCTTGGGCACTTTGGATTTGTCCTTGAGGCTACTCAACCCTGCAACAGCTAAGCATCCGGGCCGGCATCCCACCTGGTGTCATTAACATTGTTACGACCCAAAAAAATGTCGTCGAGGTTGGGAAGGAGATGTGTCAAAACAAGATTGTTAAGAAAGTCACCTTCACTGGCTCGACCCCAGTTGCAAAGTTACTATATGGCATGGCAACTTCTACGCTGAAGAAGTAAGCGCCGATATTTCTCGTTTTGGTACCTTGAAAGGGCACTTACACGGTCATTTAAGGGTATCTATAGAAGCAGGAGGCAATGCACCGTTTATTGTGTTCGACGATGCTAATGTTGACGAAGCTGTTGAAGGTTATTCCAATGTTCACTCCATTATGTTTGCTGGCTATTCATGTGACTCGGAAAGCTGCGATTCTCTGCAAATTTAGAGGAAGCGGTCAGACATGTGTCTGTGCCAACAGAATATTTGTTCAATCTGCCATATATGCCGAATTTGCTTCCCGCCTTGCCGCCAGGGTAGCTACGTTTAAAGTTGGAAATGGCCTCGAGGAGGGAATGTGAGCTACGTCTTTCCCAGCCGATTTTTCTGACAATAGCTCAGAACCCACGGACCGCTCATCCACAACCGCGCCGTCGAGAAAGTCGACAAACATGTCTCAGATGCTGTCTCCAAGGGTGCCCAAGTTCTCGTCGGCGGGAAGTCAATCCCGAACAGCTCCTTTTTCATCCCTACAGTCCTCAGTGATGTCCCTTCAGACGCACTCATCAGCAAAGAAGAGACCTTTGGTCCTCTCGCTGCTCTCATCAAGTTTGAGACAGAGGATGAAGTCATCAGGCTCGCGAACAGCACTGACGCCGGTCTTGCAGGTTATTTCTTTTCACGAGATGTTGGGCGGGTATGGCGTGTTGCGGAGAGGCTTGAGGTTGGCATGGTGGGCGCAAACACGGGACTTCTGAGTCAGGCTGTAGTCCCATTCGGGGGCATCAAGGAGAGTGGTCTTGGGAGGGAGGGTGGCCATGGAATTGAGGAGTACATGAACACCAAGCTGATTGTGTTTGGTGGTTTGTGACCTGTACGCTTGTTGTTTGCTTGTACATTTAGCTCTCATCTGTAGATACTTATTACATGTAAAATCAACGTCTGTCGCTTTCCACCTTGATGGTTCTTTTGCATGGGATATCTATGCCCACCAACTCCCGCTGAGAGGCCCTCTTACAACTTTGGCAGGCCCGCAGCCGATTTCTCCTCCTCCACATGGTTGACGAGCGACCCAATCCCACTTCCCAACCAAACAACCATTTTGTCCCCATGTTTCAAGAAAATCGGAGGTTTCCTGACAAACCCGACTCCCTTGGGTGTGCCAGTGATGATGATGCTCCCAGGTTCAAGAGTGGTTCCTTGTGAGAGGAATGAGACTGTTTGCCGGACGTTAAAGATTTGCTCTCTGTATGAAACAGAGGCTCTCAGTCAAATTCTTCAACGGGGAACTGGGGCGAAAAGACGAACGCGGTGGTCCCGTTTTGCATCATATTTCCGTTGACGTAAGTTTTGAGGAGAATAGTCTGTGGGTCAGGCATGAGGTTGTTAGAGACGATGCATGGTCCTAGAGGATTTGTGTTGTCTATTGGGGCAATAATTAGAAGCGAATAACCCCGCTGCAACAGGTAGGCACCAAAGCTTTTGGAAAAACACCATTGTGATATTGCCATTTGATGCTTTCGAAAAGAGACCTGATTATTTCAGAGCGTTGAGTTCAATGTCTAGCTGCAAAAAATACGACTCTTCGCACGTCATTGGCTCCAGTGTATCCCAGGACATAATCCAGCGCGTCAGCCTCTGAGACATTCTTGGCTGCTTTGCCGATAACAATGGCGAGCTCAACTTCGTAATCTGGAAGGTGTTCTTCTGGTGGCTGAGCAACTCGAGGGATGATCACCGTTCCAAGGGGACCAATCAGAGATGTTACAGGTTTGTAGAAAAGAATTGGAAAGCTGGGTTAGTTGTCAGAGATACGCTAAATGACGAGGGCTCAGGCATACGCAGGCTTGGCCATATTAGCTTCTGCCTATTGAAAATATCAGTCCAAGGCTGTTAAGCCACCGACTGAAGAGTGCCCACTGCATGGTCGGAGTAGTTCAGCCCCAAGCATCGGACGATTTTGATCTCCTCGTTCGCTAACGGTATGAGAAGAGTTTTGACTGTTAGGACAGAGTAGGTAACCTGCGCAGCAGGATCTAGTGCCGACCCCACGATCTCGTACGCTTTGATAGGGTCAGAGTTGTTGTAAGCTGCAAGTCCAACTGCGTCGAGTATGGGTCAGCGTCACAGGTACAATATAAAGGAGCTTATTATACCATCAAGATTAGGGTCTACGGGTTGGCCAAGATGCACCCTCGATGTCTCTGCGGCTACGAAACGTATGAGACGAGACCATTGCTAGTAAGACCGTAGTCGATTTTGGCGAACTGCTAGAGTTGAAATTCAAAAAATACCGTCTTAATTGGGGCCATCGTTCCTCTCCAAAACGTGTTTGTTTTTTCGGGTTAATTAGGGCGCTTCAAAAGCGGCATCATCTTCGGAACGAGGCAATGAGCGCGGCTGGATGATGGACGTCTTAGTCAGGGGTGACCGTTTTGTTCACGTGATGTCTGTGACCACGCGCCAAGCGTGACAGCAGTTCAGCCTACATTCGTCCCGTCATGCATCATGCATCATGTCCAACCCATCATGTACGACGAAGGGATGAATAAATCAACGGTCGTGGACGCCAGAGAAGACCAACTCCTACAACAGCAATTCGAGCCCAATTCAAAAACGCACTATCCAAGAATATCCGAGTCGTCCAAGCCTGGCCATTGCCTTGGATAAATTTCGGCCTCAAGTAATCAGAAAATTGGAAATTGCACCCCCAAATTGTCCCAATCGACCCTTTACGTAACTCGGGCAATAAAATCCCACCAAATCACCTACTCAAAAATTAACAATAAAGCATGTCCGGGTCAAGATCTAGAACGAGTTCCGTCATTCTTCGCGATGTCATTCGAGAATGGAATCGGTCTTTTTGACGCCGTTGACTGGCTGAAAAATCCTGGCCTAACGCATTTGAAAGACCCGGCGTTGGTAGTGGTACGCATCAGTTTATCAGTCGGATTGCGAAACTCCTGCACTGGCAGGTGATCAAGTTTTCCCCGGATGGGCTGCAAACGGATCGCGAGCAATGAGAGAAAACGAGGCTCACGGGGCTTCTGATAGCGGTATCTTATAGTGCAAAGTGAGTGAACGACATACGAAAAGTTACGCATGGGTTCATCACACCCGCCAATTCCATCCGTAACTTTGAGCTTCTTCTGAACAAAAGGGGATACTCACACCCACACAGCCAAGACCCACGGGCCACATGCTTCTTGCTTCCAGGCACGCCGAATCCCGGATGAGGTGGAGTTGATGCAGTTGTCGTCAGGGATATAAAGGCGCGCATCCACTTGTAACCATTCACTAGTCATTCTTCATCGCTTGCATCTTCTACACAATGCTTTTCCAAAATCTCGTTGTATACGTTGCCCTCACACTCCTTACTACTGTGTATGCCTCACCCGTACGTCCATCCTTCCCCAGATCAGAAGACGACATAATTGACTGTCTCCCTAGATTCCTGCCGAGCAGTTGAACAACCGCGGAATCGAAATTAGCCGAGAAGTTGAAGTGCGTATTGAACGTCGCTCTCAAGTCGTTGATGGCCGTTAATTTATTATCTTCCAGGTGGCGCGCGACGTTGCCGGTCATGATTGGAGGAGGGCGGCAGAGCCGGAAGCTGGCCCTCCTGGAGGTCCTGCAGGATGGTAGAAACAAGAGTCGCTATATATCCGTCACCATCTTGATCTTGCTTCCCGTTCATATACACATTTCTTGCCCCATATTTCCCAGATTGATCTTGCTCTGTATTACCCTTACTCTCCTCGCTCTACCTTATTTGGGTTTGATTTTTGAACAATATACCAACCTGTAAATAAAATATTGCTGCTTTTCTCTCTTAACGCGAGCGACGGAAATGATGTTTTCATTTGAGGGGCTCCAAGATCATTTTCATACAATGAATTACGCCCTCAGGATTTTGCTGTCTCCTGACCCTTTGAAAGCGGATATTATTTCGTTACGAGTTTCCCTTTAGCGAGCATGCGGGCCCTATTAGAGCGGGGAGAGTGGTGTAACAAAGACTATTGACCGAAGCTGTCGGCTATGCAAAGCTAAAGATGCCTATTTCCCAAATCTCGTGGCGCACGGAGTTGACAGTGCCTTGCGTCGAAGCAGAGATTTTACTTCAATTTGCCGCAGTTCCTTGATGTAAGGATTTAGGGATCGAGTGTTTGAATGGCGTTCAGGAGCGGCTTCACGCCAGCCAGTTATTGGGTGCAAGTGCACATAGACGAAGAAGGGGGCTCTTGGGAGGTCGCCTGAGAAATGTGAAGGTCGAAAGCTAGGCCAACTTGCGACCATGTTACCGAAAGCCTAGTCATATGAATCGGTGGACAAGACGTGTAGCCAAGATGGGGATAGAGGCATGTAGGCACCGACCACCGTATCACCTCGATGGCAAGCGGCTGGGACGCCACAGAGGGGCTAAGCTGCATATGTGTATGTATACGTTCAGGAGGGGTGGGCCGAGAGGACTTTAGTAGGTCGTTGCCGTTTTCGAACGAAGGGAGTGCAGCTGCGGTCTCAATCGAGACCAGCGCCGCCTGCAAATACGGGGTCAAAGGATAATCGATAAACGACGGCATTGAGCAAATTGCACCCCTTTATTTGTTGCGCATGAAATGGTTCACCTGAAGTGAAATCGTTGAGATACCTGAATATGATGTGTTGGTAGGTCAACCGTTGTGGGTCCAGCCCGCGTTGTATGGTCGTCGGCCGTACTGCGTTCAGAGAACAAGGCGTAAGCTTACCATCATAAGTAGAGTACATGCAACCGAGAGCCACGTCACGTCGTGGAGCTCTGCGGCAAAAACGCGGATGAGAGTCTGCCTATCGAGGGTGCAATTTGACAGAACAAGGAAAAACGCACTTTTCTTTTCTGACGCGAACGGGTCGACGCGACACAGGAAATTTAGAAATCTGAAAAGAAAAAAAGAAAAACCCAGGCTTCTCAGCGCGGATCACGAGATCACCCCGAAAAGTTAAGCAAATTCAACGAGCGGAAGCAATTCCCCCTGCCGTAAATACACACCCACAACTTTCAACAACAACCCTTGCCTCATCCCAGCCTCACCTTTACACAGCTCACCGCTACTACCACTCTTTTGAAATCTGAACCTACTATGGCTTTCGAGTCATCGCTTATGGCGAAAAGACTGAGCATCCAGGATGCTTTAGACGACGTGCGTGTCCCGTGTTGAGGACTTGGGCGGGACACGAGGTTGACATGGACGTGACCCACAGCTTTCTTCGCCTCGTTCGTCGGCTGGCGCAAAATCTAGGGCTTTACAGGATTTAGAGCGCAATATCGCCATGGCGTGCATCGATAATGATAATTTGGATGAGAAGGACGCTTTCTTTGCGCTGCAGTATACGTTTGAGTGTAACGGTGCGTCCTTTACTTTCCTCTCCGCGTTTTTTTATTATGAATTTTGGGATGTTAGTGCCTCTGCGTCTTCTCGCATGGATTGGACTGGCGACTGCACGATTGGACGTGTTGACCAACAATGGGACCATGGGTGGTTAGTTCATTCGTGTTTCATTTGAGAATGGGATGTTATGCGATACACTGAACAGATATTCAGGAAGCTGAAGCTGGTGTAATAGCTTCTCAACTGTCACTGTCTTTGTCCTTGATACAAGGCGTCGCGCTTAATCATCCTACGAGTAAAGAGTTCCTTGGTCGGAAATACGGACAAGAGGTAGTGTGTCTGTTTTCCTTTGATCTCAGCATACTTATTTATGGTGGCATCAACAGATTCTGCTAGATCTCCTCCTCGCATCTCGTCATTATCCAACACCACCTCCATCAGCTTCTTCTGATGCAGTCAATAACAAGTCTACAGCGCCCCCACCTCCACCTCTGACATCCGCCGTTCTAGATACCCTCCTGTGTGTTCTAGTCGACTCTTCAACCGCGCTTCGAGCATTCGAGGGTGCCGGCGGCCCACAGGCTGTCGTCAAGATCCTGAAACGGGCTGGGACACCTCGTGAAGTCCGGTAAGTTTACTTCTGCTTTTCATAATTTTAACGCTTATGAAGCGAAAAGGATGAAATGCCTCGAGTTCCTGTACTTCTACCTACTTGACGAGACACCCACTTCAGAACCCGACTCTTCTCCATCATCTTCAAGCACCACCACACCAACCCCCCCAACTCCGACTCTCCCACCCACCGCCCCAGCAACACCCATCCGTCCACCCAAATCATATCTATCAGCCACCCCCCATAGGCCAACGTCGCGTTACGGTTCCTCCACATATTCCTTCTCTTCCTCCGGCTCTTCCTCGCGCTCGACATCAGATAGCTCGATGAAGTCGTTCTCCTCAACTTCATCCAACGCTTCTTCATCTACGAACGCTTCGTCCGTGTCTTCGTCTCCTGAAAAGGTTACGAGAGGAAGAACGTCCCTCTCTCCCGTGAAACAATCGCAATCGCAGTGCACACCTTCAACCGACGCGAAACCCACAACCGTAAATCCACGTACCCCGCCCAAGTTGCCACCACCACCACTTCCTCCTGTACAAAGGGTCCCTTTACAGCCACTCCAACCGCGGTCGATGATGATGTTGAGGAAGGAGGTGGATTATGTCCCGCTTAGTCCGAAGAAACCGCAGGGACAGGTGTCGGGTGGGGGTGGGGTGAGGTATACGCATACGCCGAAGAGTAAGAGTGTTGGTGGGTTGATTGGGAGCCAGGGGATGGTTCGCTCGAGGAGCGGGGATGTCTTGGGCTCGAGGAGTGGGGACATTGTGGGCTCGAGGAGCTTGTCGAAGCTTGGTTCGTTGGTGGGATCTGAGGGTGGGTTGGAGAAGGGGAAGTGGGATGGGGCAACTCGGGGAAAGAATAGATCAGGATCAGGATCAGAAGCGGCTCCCGCTCCCGTACCCCTGAGGAAGGATAAGGATGAGAGGAGGACGACGGAAGAGAAGAAAGATTTGTTGGGTACTATGCTTGGGAATGTGGACGCGCTTGTGGAAGGTGTTAGGAAGGCGGGGATTTGGGGGCTTGGCTAGGCTGGCATATATGGTGGACAAGGTTTTAAAGGCGTACATGGTATATACCCAAGACGAGCAATTTTATATACCCATCGTAGTTTGCATTTAGTTGAGATAATTAGAATTAGGCCTAAATGTGATTCATACATTGTGCGATGATGATGAGGATGACAAGGTGTCGCGCATCTTCCCGACGTTATCCATAGGCGGAGCACCCCATACAAAGGTCTTGCGTTGCGGATCGAGAAGCCACGGGAACCGTTGGTCTAGGTGCTGTAACAAGCCTCTCGTCGACTCATTCCTTTCCACCACACCAATATCACCCCCCAATTTGACGAGGTCCTTCGTCCTATCCTCCATTAACCCCTGCGTTGTTGTTGAAGCTGAATCCAACCCGACAGTCGTCGAACCCGTCGTACCAGCAGTAGCAACAGCAGCACGAGTTTTATTACCCACACCTGCTTCTCTCAGAGCCCTGGCTTCATCGTCGATATCATCAAACACGTCCTGCTTCACTGCGCTTATCGAATATGCCCATATGCCGACTGCGAATGCGCCGAGAGTGAGGCCTAGGAGGGCGTTTTTGACGCGGTAGGGAGCGCGTGCGCGTTTGAGGCCTGGGGACATTGACTTTTTTGTTTTTTTTCAAAAAAAAAAAGATATTAGACGGGAATGGTGAAGTGGTGAACGAGGGAGACATACGCCGGCTGTTGGGCGGTATGATTTTGCGGCTGTGCGTCTGTCGATGTATTGTGACATTTTTCTGGGTTGGTGGAATGAACGGGTGGGTCACGGTTATGGATGGATAGACGGAGGTCACGCGGTGGGAAAGTACGGGGGCAGGTCAACGTTTCAAACTTCGTCCGGCGCCGTACAACATCTAGTGGTATACGTCATGAGGAGATAAAAATCTCCTCGTTAAAAACATTCGATTTCGATTGTCAATTGTGGGTCGTGTGCATGCATACATAATTCGGATCACTGCATAATCTCATCATGAACACAAGTTCCATTCTTGTGTGCATCGTGTCGAGTGCATGTTCTGTGCAGCGCTGTCAGAGTGATAAAAATAGGAGATTGGTATCTTGGCACGGCAAAGTCGGCGAAGCGGAGGGAGAGCGGCATAAAGATGATCGTGGGATTGGTACAGCTGACGCATCTCGTTGCATGAGACTTCATTGAGACTCGTTTTATTGTCCGCACTCTACCAATTAGCCATCCACTCTTTATATCCTCTTTTCTCTCAATAAGCCGGCACTCAGTCATCACGGATATGATACGCTTTAACCCAGCAAGGTATGTCATCCTCTTTTTCCGCTTGTCTCTTGTCTTACCCGGCTCCCCTCTTTCTTCTTCCCCTCTTTCTCCCTCCCTTCCTTCCCCCTCTCTTCCCATTACCACCATGTGGCGTCGGTACAACAGGTCTGCGTCACTCGCCATAACCTCCTTTGGCGCGGTCACCAACCTCGCCATAACCATCCACGTTCTCGTCGCATGGCGGTCACTCAAATGGGAGCCAGAGTCCGAATGGGAGTCCTCAGGCGGTAATTGGCGATTAGATGGCGTCAAGATCCTCTGGGCACTCCTCTTCATCTACTTTACCTCCGCAGCAACCGTATGCATCCTTGGTCTGCTCGGAATCCTCAAGGTCCCTTCCCCCCTTCTTTCTTCTTTTACCACAGTAATTAACAAAACTTTATCAATGCAGAGTATACCGTCATATGTCCGGTTCTACCGCGACTATTCTATCGCAGACTTTTCCTTTTGTGCCTTCTCCGCTGCGCTGGCGACGTATGGTGCTTTCAACAGCACCGCACGTGCTGGCGTCTGTGAGGAATTCTCGCACCACCCCGAGCTCATGCGCGATATGCTCGAGATGGGACTTACCCTTGAAAATTGTGAACGGTGGCTAGAACGCGCCGTCCTTGCCGCTCTTGCTGTTTTGTTCATCGTCATGGTCATCCGAGTACGCCACACACACTCTTACTTACCCTTTTCTTCCGCTAACCTCTTTTTTTTTGTCCTTCCAGCTGCACTTTCTACTAGCAGTATCAAATTTCTACTCCCACCTCATGCGTCATCACCACACCAGAACCTCTTCTCGCAGCATAAGTTGTCCCGCCGGCTCACTACCAACAAGCACATCTCAACGCATCTTCCTCCTCCCACAACACCACGAAGCACAAGAACCCTCCTCAGAAGTCGTCTACGCACCTGTCCCGCTCAACTCCCTCCCCAAAGAGATGCAGATGCAGGCAATGGAGGCGTGGGTCCAACAACAGCCGGAGGACGGGCAGGGGAGCGAGAGGC
>Ga0307507_10003619_pt1 | contig 29374 bp, 25 predicted proteins | sample 7_EM_MG_FD_207223 | JGI IMG/M metagenome (GOLD analysis project Ga0307507, IMG submission 207223) | Populus trichocarpa ectomycorrhiza microbial communities from riparian zone in the Pacific Northwest, United States - 7_EM | ecosystem: Host-associated > Plants > Roots > Unclassified | place... | reverse complement strand
TTAGGGGGCCAGGGGGCATGAAACAGATACTTAATCATCTATTTGAACACAAAACCTTTAGCCGTGAGCAATCAAAAGGGATTTTGATAAACATTGCGCAGGGTAAGTACAACAACTCGCAAATGGCCGCGTTTATGACGGCCTATTGTATGCGCAGTATTACCGTTGATGAGCTGGAAGGCTTTCGCGATGCCATGCTGGAACTTTGCCTGCCCATTGATTTGCAAACCGGCGAACTGATAGATTTGTGTGGTACTGGCGGCGATGGCAAGGATACCTTTAATATATCCACCCTTGCATCCTTTGTGGTAGCCGGAGCGGGTTATAAGGTTGCCAAACACGGTAACTACGGTGTATCATCGGGTTGTGGCTCGTCAAACGTAATGGAGTATTTGGGGTACCAGTTTACCAACGATGCTGATAAATTAAAACGCGGAATTGACAAAGCCAACATCTGCTTTTTACATGCACCACTGTTTCACCCGGCCATGAAAACGGTAGCGCCTATCCGCAGGGAGTTGGGGGTGAAAACGTTTTTTAACATGCTTGGTCCGCTGGTTAATCCGGCGAAGCCTGAAAATCAGCTGGTTGGTGTTTTTAACCTGGAGCTGGCAAGGGTATATGCCTATCTTTACCAAAAATCGGCCACTAAATATACCATAGTGAATGCCTTGGAGGGTTATGACGAAGTTTCCCTTACCTGCGATTTCAAAACCTTCTCGGCCGAGGGAGAAAAGATGAATAGCGTTGAAGCGCTGGGCTTTGCAAAGCTTGATCCATCGGAAATTGCCGGCGGAGATACCGTAAGTGCCTCTGCTGCAATATTTAGCAGCGTGCTTAATGGCGATGGAACCAACGCGCAAAACAATGTAGTGTTATCAAACGCGGCCCTGGCTATCAGGACTATTAACCCCGAAAAAACTTTTGCCGATTGCTTTTACGAGGCCGAGGAAGCCCTGCTAAGCAAAAAAGCGCTGAACAGTTTTAACCTGCTATTGCAAAACTAAACATGAAAATAAAAGTTTGTGGCTTAAAAGATCCCGAAAATATTGAAGCGGTTGCCGCTTTAAACCCGGATTACCTGGGCTTTATTTGCTACGGGCTTTCGCCACGATATATCGGTCAATTATCTGCAGAAATATTCAAAAAACTACAGGTAGACATCAAAAAAACAGCAGTTTTTGTAAATGAAAGTGCAGAAATGATCAATTCTTTAATTGATGCCTATAATTTTGATGTAATTCAGTTGCACGGCGACGAATCGCCGGAATTTTGTAACAGTTTTCGGGGTAGGGTTACCGTGTTTAAGGCCTTTGGATTGGATGAAAATTTCGATTTTAATAAGCTTGATAGGTACATTGACAAAGTCGACTATTTCCTGTTCGATACAAAAACTGCCGCCTACGGTGGCTCGGGTAAAACTTTTGACTGGGGAATGCTGGATAATTATAAACTGGATGTGCCCTTCTTTTTATCGGGTGGTATAAGCCTGGATAATTTGGAAGAAATTAAAAAGATTAACCACCCACAATTTTACGGGGTGGATTTAAATAGCCGTTTTGAAACGGCGCCCGGTGTTAAAGATACCGGTAAACTAAAAAAAGCATTTGATATCATCAACAAGCAAACTATTACAGATGAAATACGGAGTTAACGAGCAAGGTTATTATGGCGATTTTGGCGGCGCCTATATCCCCGAAATGCTTTATCCAAATGTTGAGGAGTTAAGGCTTCAATACATTAACATTATTAATGATCCCGGTTTTAAAGCCGAATTTGACGACTTGCTGAAAAACTATGTGGGCAGGCCTTCGCCGCTATATCATGCTAAAAGATATTCGGAAAAATATGGGGCCAACATATTTTTTAAACGCGAGGATTTAAACCATACCGGATCGCATAAAATCAACAACGCCATTGGGCAAATTTTGCTGGCTAAGCGTTTAGGTAAAAAAAGGATCATCGCCGAAACCGGCGCCGGGCAGCATGGTGTTGCCACAGCTACCGTTTGTGCCTTGATGGGTATTGAGTGCGTAGTTTATATGGGCGCCGTTGATATGGAACGCCAGGCCCCCAATGTATCGCGTATGAAAATGCTGGGGGCAACCGTCAGGCCGGCTACATCGGGCAGTAAAACCCTGAAGGATGCCACCAACGAGGCGCTGCGCGATTGGATAGGCAACCCCGTTGATACCCATTACATCATCGGATCGGTGGTGGGGCCGTACCCTTTTCCCGATATGGTTGCCCGCTTTCAGTCGGTGATTTCTGCTGAGACCAAAAAACAGCTTTTGGAGCAAACCGGTAACGAACTACCTCAATACGTAATGGCCTGTGTAGGCGGTGGAAGCAATGCCATGGGTATGTTTTACCATTTTTTGGATGATGAAGACGTGAAACTGGTGGCCGTTGAAGCGGCAGGTAAGGGTGTTAACAGCGGCCACTCCGCGGCTACTACATTTTTGGGCCAGGAAGGGGTACTGCATGGCAGCCGTACCATACTGATGCAAACACAGGATGGCCAGGTGGTTGAACCGTACTCTATATCGGCCGGCCTGGATTACCCGGGTATTGGTCCGCAGCATGCGCACCTGTACAAAATAAACCGGGCTCAATACACCAGCATTACCGACGATGAGGCGTTACAGGCAGGCTTATTATGCTCGCAAATGGAAGGCATTATTCCCGCCATTGAAACGGCCCACGCACTGGCACAACTGGAAAAAATGACATTCAAAGCCGATGACAACGTTGTTATCTGTATCTCGGGCAGGGGCGATAAGGATTTGGATACTTATATTAAGCACTTCAACTATTAAGTGGTGGCTGTAATTAAATATCACGATTGGCTTATAGAGACCGATAGAGAACAAAACGAACAACTATACCAACAAGTTGAAATAACAGGAACACAAAGTTGTGGATGCGAAAATTGCAAATATTTTGATAGCATAAGTCACCAGGTTTTCCCTGCCGAGATAAGGGAGTTATTTGAAGCGCTGGGTGTGGATATTAACAAAAATTGTGATGTATCTGATTTTGGTACAGCGGAAACCGGGCATATGTTTCTTGGCCGTTTTCAATTTGTTGGAAGCTTACTTGAGGGACACGATAGTAGCGTTCCGACAGCAAACGGTGGCTTTACTGTAGATCTGCTGCCGCTGAATGATACATTTAAAATAGGATTTACAAAATTGATCTCTGATTCATTTTTTAAAGACGTGCCTAACCTGGTACAGATTGAATTTATGGCCAGGGAGCTTTACGGATAAACTAAGAGTTGAAAAATAATTACTAAACAGGGTTAAAATATGAACCGCCTAAACGAGCTTTTCGCTACCAAAAAGGATAATTTGTTATCTATATACTTTACCGCGGGTTATCCCGCTTTGAACACTACCGTTGATATTGCCGAAGCTTTGGAAAAAGCCGGGGCCGATTTCCTGGAAATTGGTTTCCCATACTCAGATCCGGTGGCCGATGGCCCCACAATTCAACACAGCTCTGAACAGGCTTTGGAAAATGGCATGACCCTAAACGTACTGTTTGAAGAACTGACCGAACTACGGAAGCGCGTTACCATCCCTGTTTTATTAATGGGCTATTTTAATCCGATAGTACAATACGGTATCGAACGTTTTTGCAAAAAGGCTACCGAATTAGGTGTAGACGGCGTAATAGTGCCCGATTTGCCCATGTACGAGTACGAAGCCAAATACGCCAATTACTTTACAGATAACAACCTGAGCAATATTTTCCTGGTTACCCCGCAAACATCCGAAGACCGTATCCGTAAAATTGATGAACTGAGCAACAGTTTTATTTACCTGCTTTCGTCATCTTCTATCACAGGCGGCAGCTTGCAGCTAACCAATAGGATTGAAGATTACTACAAGCGCATTAAGGCGATGGAACTTAAAAATCCAACTATCATAGGTTTCGGTATCTCGGATAATAATACCTTTAAGCAGGCATGTGCTTACGCAAACGGCGCTATTGTAGGCAGCAAGTTTGTAAAGCTACTGGCCGAGGAAGGGTATATGGAAAAGATTGCTGGGTTTATCGAGGGGATAAAGAGCCCCCTCTAAATTGCGGAGCACTCATGAGCGCTAAAAGTAAATACAAATGCGAATAATCTCCCCCGGTAGGGGAGACTTTTTGATCTGAAAGTTTTTTAAGCCCTTTCGCCAACTGGCGCGGAGGGTTCGGGTGGAAGAGCACTTATTGATGAACCTGGCGGATTCTGGAATTTTGAAAAATATAATTCACAATTCCGATTGAATATTTAATGATTTGGGCTCCCGGTTAATTTATCGCGCGCGATCTTTAAATAGTCGTCAATCATATGTGTAAGCGGGTCTATTTTAAAAGCTATTTGCAGTTGCTCCATTGCTTTTGCATAATCTCCTAATTCCATATAGTAAATCCCCAGGTTTCTATAGGCATAAGCGTTTTTATCATCTAACTTAATGGCCGTATTGATATCGGCCAACGCTTTATCAGGCATTTTCATCTTAAGATACGTAAAGGCCCGGTTTGAGTAGCCATAACTAAATTCAGGATTAATGGCTAATGTTCTGTTAAAATCGGCCATTGCTTCAGGATATTGCTCAAACAAGTTGTATGTAAATCCCCGGTTGCAAATCGAAAAGATATTGTTTTCATTCAGCGCAATTGACCTGTTGTAATAGCCCATAGCCTCTTCATGTTCATTTAATTGAGAACGCGTATGACCAATATTACACAAAAGGTCGCTATCCAAAACAAAATCGGGCAGATAGATAAACCGGCTATAAAATGCTTTTGCCATGGCATACTCCCCTAATTCGCTGTACGCCCTAATTATCACGCATAACATATCAGGACTTATCCATTCGTCTCTTACTTTTTCGAACAATTTAATAGCATCGCGAAAATTCCTGGCATCGTAAAGGTCACAAGCTGCAAAATAATCGGCCTTTTCCTTCCTCGATTTGAACAACCTTAACAATTGATAACCATCGCAGTAAGTATGGGAGCCATCGGCCAGGATAATTGCCTTTTTAGAAGGATAAATGTTCCTCAGATCTATGAGCGCCGAAATCGAAAGAACCATGGCAAATACTTTCAACGAACCGTGGAGATTAAATGAAAAAGTTATCCAAAGAGCAATACTGGCAATTATTAGGGACATTAGCGGACCGAGTAAAATGACAGTAACCTGTTTGCTAAGGTTGAGGCTGGTTGTGTTGCTGCGCACCATGCCTCTTCGCCATGTTAAGGGGTTCAGTAAAAAATGAATGGCTAATCTGTCGGATAAATTAATTTTCCGCGATTTTTCATCGCCGTAAGTGCCTAAATAAATACTCACTTTTTCCTTTGTGAAAATAAGCGAGGGGATGGCATGTCCCACCTCGTGTAAAAAAGTTGTGGTTGCGCTTGTAACAATAAATAACAGGTAAAGACAAAAAAGGATGGTTGCGTAATCCAAGGGTTATAGGTTAAGCCATAAAATTAAGGATATAAAACATTTTTACAAATACATCTCCAAATCTCCCTTACCTTCACGAATTACCTCAAATTCGCCATTGGTACAGTCAACTACGGTCGAGGCTACGTTATCGCCGTAGCCGCCATCAATCACTATGTCAACCAGGTCTTCATATTTTTCGTAGATCAGTTCCGGGTCGGTGGAGTATTCAATGATATCGTCATCATCGCGGATGGAGGTTGACAGGATGGGGTTGCCTAATACACGTACAATTTCGCGGGCAATGGTGTTATCGGGCACCCTGATACCAACCGTTTTTTTGTTGCTGCTTAATAGCTTGGGCACCTTATGGCTGGCGTTGAATATAAAGGTGAACGGGCCGGGCAACGCTTTTTTAAGCACACGGAAAGTGGCATTATCTATCGGTTTGATATAATCAGATATGTGGCTTAAATCGTAGCAAATAAAGGAAAAATTAGCCTTTTCGGGTTTAATGTTCCTGATTTTGCAGATGGCTTCGATAGCCTTATGGTTAGTGATATCGCAGCCCAAGCCGTAAATGGTATCTGTAGGATAAATGATCAATCCGCCTTTGCGCAGCACTTCAACAACCTGCTCTATCGCTTTAGGGTTCGGATTTTCTGGATATATTTTAATGAGCATATTTAATAGACAAATATACGCTGAAGTAGTTTAAAAAAATGTATGGTAATAAAAGCGAGGTCATTTTTAATATGGATGATCTGCTGCCTTTTTGTAGTCGCAGACTGAACGACATTTTTTGACATCTAACTTAATACTTACGACTCAGTACTCAAATTTCACTTTCAATTTAAATTTACCGACTTTTGTTTTAATGCCTTAACTACAGTATCCACCAATTTCGTATCTACAACAGATTTCTCAATAATATCAACAAAACCCATCTTTAAATATTTTTCCGCATCTGCCGGTACCGTCAATCCGCTTATAGCAATTACAGGTAAGTTATTAATGGAGGTGTTTGGTTTCTGTATGGCGGTCAACAATTCGGCAATAGCTGTTTCGGGCGCTGGCACAGTTGTAAGCACAACGTTTACATCATTTTTGCCAATTATCTCTAATGCTTGTTTTGCGTTGCCTGCCTGTAAAAAATTAACATTCCAACGGGCCAGTATCATTTTTAACGACATCAAATCCAGTTCGTTGTCGTCAATCGCCAAAATGGTAATACCATTCAACAGTAACGCCGGGTCAAGCGTGTCGGGCTTAACAACAGCCGAGGTATTGCTTTTTTCATACGGAATAGTAAAACTAAAGGTAGTGCCTGCTCCGGGCTTGCTATTTACCGTGATATGCCCGCCTTGTAGCTTTACCAGCTGTTTGCAAATAAATAAGCCAAGGCCGGTACCTGCTTTGCCGTTTGACGAACTGGTTTGATAGTATTTTGAAAATAAATTTGCCTGCTGATCCTGACTAATCCCGTCCCCGGTGTCCCTGACATCAACCATCAGCTTATTTTCCGGGCCAACCAATTCGGCCATTACCCTGATGCCACCTTCTTTGGTAAATTTGATGGCGTTGCTTAGCAGGTTAACCATAATCTGTTTAAGCCTCAGGCTGTCGCCCAGTAAAATCGCGTTTTTGTCGCCTTTAAAATGGTAATCTAACGTTAATCCTTTTTTAATTGCGCCAAACTCCATACTTTCTACAACTGTTTTTAATGCATCATCGGGATTAAAAGGTTCCGTGCTAATTTTAAACTCGCTGTTTTCCATTTTTGCCGCGTCCAGGGTATCGTTAAGGGTGCGCAGCAGCATATCCGAAGAGTGCTTGATTGAATCGAGCATGTCGGCCTGTTTTTTAGCCAGGTTGGTTTTACTGAAAATGTACAGGAACCCCCTGATGGCGGTAAGCGGGTTACGCACCTCATGGCTCAAATGCAAAAGCAGGTCCATTTTTTGCTGGGCAATGGTAACCGACTGTTCAATTTCTTTGTGTAACAGCAGTTCGGCCCGGTTAAGCTGAATAATAAATAAAATGAGCAGCGTAGCAAACACAAGCACCAGGAATAAGGCAATAAGCGAGAAATTATTTAACAACCCTGTAGTTTCCTGGTAGTTTTTAAACGACATATTCCTGAATTCGCTGGTCACATTGTAATTTAATTCCTTCATATCATTAATAATGCGCTCAAGCTCATTACTGATATGTGAATTCAGGCCAATCAGCTCGCGCTGCATCGTTATCAGCTTCAGGTTTTGTTGTTGCAATTGCTTCAGGCTGTTGGCGTAAGCTTTTTGATTCTTAGCTAAAATTTTTTGTGTGGCTGCATTAACCTGCTTTAAATTGTTGTGGTGGTTAATCTCTATTGCAGATATCGCCCTGTCGTCTTTATTGTTAATGGCGTCTTTAATTCGTTTAAAAAGCCCCCTTTTTACTGCAGGTGTTATTTTTTTAACGGTATCTGTATGGATGTTAAATGATTTATTGGCGTTGCCGGAAAGTTCATGCGCATACTTATCTGCTTCAATATTAAAAGCCGCATAAACAGTAAGCAGCGAATCGAAATTGTGCTTAAGCCCGAAGAGCTGGTTGGATAGGGCTAACTTTTTTTGATACCACGACTTTATTTTATTGCTTTGGATAACATTAAGGTTGCTTGTATCGGCATTTGCTTTAAGCAAAGTATCCAGTTCGTTAAATGCCGAGGTTAGCGTTGTTTTATATTCGTTGCTATTTTTAATGTTGGTATTGAGTAAAGACGCCTGGAAATCGTCTTCGGCCTGGTGCAGTAATAATAATATATGCTCTGGATGATGATTCCCCTGGCCCATGTTGTTGGCCAGTTTAGAAATATTCTCTAACTTTTTAGTAATTGATCTGCGGACAATAAGCGCTGTTACTGAAAAGATGATGGCGAAGGCAAGGAACGCAAAAAGAATTTTTCGGGCTAAAGTTTTGGTATACGTTGTCGGCATAAAATTGCGTTTGGCACAACTACACAAAGTATAGTCAGGTGGGCAAAATTATTAAAAATTACGCGCATTTAATTGGTGATATTGGCAATAGCCGGGAAGCACTTCATGACGTATTGAAAAATGATAGTCATCCCGAACTTGTTTCGGGATCCCACAGGCAGGTTGCCCGCATGATGTATACTTAGAATGTGGGATGCTGAAACAAGTTACCCATTACATGTCTATTTTCGAAGCGCGTAGGCCTGTCACCCTGAGCCTGTCGAAGGGTTGCGCGGAGAGGCCTTTGCCCGCTATGGTTCGACAAGCTCACCATGACATCCCTTTTCACTATGTCATTTCCCCTCCGGGATTTTGCTGAATCGTATAACTTAAAATATTGTCAGCAAAATAACTAAAACTACTTCCTTTTCAGTGTAGTATGTGCCTTAACCCCATTAGCCGCGATGTCGACGCCAATAGAATCGCCATAAAATTTGCCACTGTGTGGTATCTCGATATCGCCGAGGGTAACAGTAAACGTGAATTTATCGCCTTTAATTTTACCATCGTCAACGGGTAGTTCGCCTTTAGGGGTTTTTACGGTGCCGGTGAGTTTATCACCATCAATTTTAAAGTTGTAGGTTAAGGGGTATTGGTCGCCATTCTCCATGGTTAAAATTCCACCCCAGCTTCCACTAAAATCGGCAATGGCAGCCAAACCGCCCAAAAAGCAGCCGCACAGCAATACAGTTGTCAGGAATTTTCTTTTCATAACGTGTTGTTTTTCTGTAGCTAAAAGTACTGTTGCTATTAAAATTTATCATAAACAATAGGTTAAGTTTTAATGTGGGTAGAAACTATGTTATAGTTAGAGGTTTTTCGCGCAAAGATCGCAGAGGCGCAAAGTGATTAGCTTATTTTTCTTAGCGATTTTGTGCGAAAGGATTGTAAATGAAACCACGTAAGCAGTCGCCCTGCCTGGAATAATTCAGTATAACAGATCCTGAAATAAAAATGCCATTTCTCCGGGAGTTTATCCTAAAGGCGTTTTGTCAATAGTTTTATTGACAGATCTTGTGTAGAGATATGGGCCGTGCCTACAGCACTTTCGCGATTGTTCAAATTACCCCGGGTTGAAACCCGGGGCTATAATATGTTTCGGGCCTATGGCCCTTAGCTGCAATTGTATAGGTAGGAGGATATACGCTAAGGCAAGAAAGTAGAGGCATAACGCCGGCATATATTGTGGCAATGATATATGATCCTTAGCGGGGTAATTGGTCAGGAAGTAAGAAGCTGTCTAAAAGCGGTAATTTAAAAATGCTATAAGGTGTCATTACAGGTTTTCCGGCTTAATTGGTGGCTGCATTTGATTGTTAAGTCTCCTTATAACATTTCTGATAAATCAAATTTAGACAGATTCTAAGAAATACTCTAAATCGCTAAATAGAGGCGTAGCCTCGGACAATATTGTAGCGCCGGGTTTCAACCCGGTGTAAAATAAACAGGAGATAGATGAGAACCGTAGGTTCGGAACATATAAACCGCCGAATTTGCAATTTCTATGGAAGTCATAGCCAGTCGCAAAGTTTATAAGAAATAAGCATGAGACGAATCCCATCCGCCTCACGCAAAAAAATAAATAATCCTACTCAAATTTATCTGCTATCACAAAGATCTTCATTCCCGGTTTTTCCTCGGCTTCAAACGTAAGCGTAACTTTGCCCGCTACGCCGGTGATAGTTATGGTTGCGGTTCTGTCATGACCATTATCATCGCTGAGTTTCGCTTTAATAACTGTTTTGCCTTCTTTGAAAGGCATTTTCCAGTCGCAGGTTTTTGAGCTGATTGATCCCGACATCTTGTGGTCGTCGCCACCGGGAACAATGGTTACGTCTGTTTTTGTAATGGTAACAACCGTGTTTTCATCCCTGCTGTCGGTGTTGCCCTGGCCATCAACCTTACTTGTTTTTGATGATGTTAAGGTTACGGTTTGGTCGCACTGCGCAAAACCTGCAGTGGTACCGGCTACCAGCAAAAAGATGATAATAACCGCTTTTTTTAAATTGAATGCTGTTTTCATATACTGATGGTTAAGTTTAAAATAAAGATAGGTGTTTTATATAGTATTATGCAATACAAAGTACTATATAAATATAAATAATTATGAATGAAATGATTTTTTATCAGGTCACTTTTCATAAAATGTGAATCTTAGGCGTTGTTTGGTGAGCGTGTTACTAGGCACCGTTAACCGTTTGAATAAAAAATGGTATATAAAAAATATTCTTTAAATTTGTTTTACATCATTAAATAGACTTTATGAGTATTTTAAAATATCCGTTAAATAATGCCCAGATAGAATTGATGAAACTATTTGGAACCAACTTGTCTGATAATGACCTTACAGATCTGAAAAATTTGTTGGCCCGTTTTTTTGCTGATAAAGCCATTAAAGCTGCCGATAGTATTTGGGACGAAAGGAACCTTACAAATGATGATATGGATAAGTTATTGAATGAGCAACGGTAAAAAGCTTGTCATCGTTCTTGATACTAATATCCTGCTTGTATCGGTTTCAAGCCGCTCAAAGTATCATTGGCTTTACCAGGCTCTTCTGAATGATAAGTATCAGCTTGCAATTACAGCCGATATTCTTTTAGAATATGAAGAAATGATAGGCACACATTGGAACAATAACGTTGCGCTGAACGTTATCAGATCTATAACCGAACTCCCGAACGCATTATTTACCCCAATTTATTATAATCTTAATTTAATTACTGATGAAGACGATAACAAGTTTGTTGATTGTGCTTTTGCTGCAAATGCCGACTATATAGTTACTCATGACCGCCATTTTAATATCCTTAAAACAATTCCTTTTCCTCGTATCCCATTAATTGACATTCATCAGTTTCAATTGCTATTGCAATCTCAAAAATTGATTTAATATTAAAATTATCTCCGGGTAATTTCCTGCTATTAACAGTTAAAATTAATTAGTGTGAAAACAACAATTAATGTACATTTGAAATGTAGTATCTTTATATTGTTATCGCCAATTATATTAACCCGTTATGCGTAAAAACATCTGTTTATTATTAGCTGTATGCTGCAGCTTTTCGGCCTTTGCACAAAAACAGCAGGATTATCCTATCCAGCCGGTTCCGTTTACCAGTGTAAAACTGGCCGATCATTTCTGGAATTCGCGGATCGAAACCAACCGCACAGCCACTATCCCGGCATCGTTTACCCGTTGCGAAAGTACCGGCAGGGTAAAAAACTTTCAGATGGCAGCAGCCCGATCGGGTAAATTTTGCACTACTTACCCCTTTGATGATACCGATATTTATAAAACCATCGAGGGCGCATCGTATTCGTTAGCCGTACATCCTGATAAGCAGCTGGATCATTACCTCGATTCAATAATTACCATAGTAGGGAAGGCGCAGGAGCCCGATGGCTATCTATACACCGCCCGCACTATCGACCCGATACATCCGCAGGCGTGGGCTGGCCCCGAGCGTTGGGTGAACGAGCAGAATATGAGCCACGAACTTTACAATGCCGGCCACATGTACGAAGCTGCCGCCGCTCATTTTATGGCTACCGGCAAGCGCAATTTTTTAAATATCGCCCTTAAAAACGCCGATTTATTGGTACGCACTTTTGGCCCAGGTAAACGTACGGTTGCACCCGGCCATGAAATTGTAGAGATGGGCCTGGTACGCCTGTACCGCATCAGCGGCAAAAAGGAATATCTTGACCTTGCTAAGTTTTTTATTGATGCCCGTGGCCACAAGGAATACAACAAAAAAAGCAAAAATCCATTCGAAAATGGCGTTTACTGGCAGGATGATACCCCTGTTACCAACCAGGACGAAGCCGAAGGCCATGCCGTACGGGCAATGTACCTGTATTCGGGCATGACAGATGTTGCAGCCCTCACCGGAGATAAAGAATACATTGCCGCTATAGATAAAATTTGGGATAACATGGTGAGCAAAAAGATATACGTACAGGGCAGCATAGGCGCCGTTGGCGATGGTGAACGCTTTGGCGGAAATTACGAATTGCCAAACACCACCGCATATAACGAAACCTGCGCGGCTATCGGCAATGTTTTCTGGAACCAGAGGATGTTTCTGTTGCACGGCGATTCGAAATACATCGACCTGTTGGAGAAAACCTTGTATAACGGCTTAATCTCGGGTGTTGGGCTCGATGGTAAATCTTTCTTTTACACCAATGCCATGCAAATCCGCGATAGCTTTACACATCCGGATATTGAGCGTGAGCGCTCTGGCTGGTTTACCTGCTCCTGCTGCCCAACCAATATCGTACGGTTAATTCCGTCTATCCCCGGTTATATGTACGCCCAAAATGGAAAAGATGTGTATGTAAACCTGTTCATCAGCGGATCGGCAAATTTGAAGGTTGCCGACAAGGTGCTTAAGATTACCCAGCAAAATAATTACCCCTGGGATGGCGGTTTGGTATTCATCGTCGATCCGGCATCGGCTATGGATATGAACCTCAAAATACGTATTCCGGGCTGGGCGCAGGATAAAGCTATCCCGTCTGATTTGTACAGTTACGAGAAACCATCGGCACAAAAAATAGAAATTAAGGTAAATGGTAAAGCCGTTGATTACCAAATGGATCATGGCTACGCGGTGATTAGCAAAAAATGGAAAAAGAACGATAGGGTAGAGCTTACCCTGCCCATGGATGTGCAACGCGTAATCGCCAACGAAAAACTGGCCGACGATAACGGTAAAATTGCCATCCAACGAGGCCCCATCATGTATTGCGCCGAGTGGAAGGATAATGCCGGCAAGCCAAGCAGTTTTATTATCTCTAAAGATGTTGTTTTTACCCCAGCCTATAATGCTGATTTGCTAAATGGTGTAATGACATTGAAGGCCAATGTAAAAAGTGTTAATGTTGATGAAGCTAATCAGAATGTGAGCACCGTTACCAGCACGTTAACAGCTATCCCGTATTATTCATGGGCCAACCGCGGTAAAGGCGAGATGACCGTTTGGTTTCCGGAACAGGTGAAGTATGTGGATTTGTTGAGTAAGTAGGCCCCCTCTAAACGGCAAAGCCCTCATGAACGCCCATTAAAAGTAAACAATTGGTGAGTAATCTCCCCCGGTAGGGGAGACTTTTGGTTTGCTACTTACATATTGATATGCTATGTCTGGACGATTGATTTTTTAAAGTCCTCCCTATCGGGCTACTGTGTGTGTACATCCTTTTTACCAACGAAAATGACAACGTTTTCATTTAGTGATACGATCCTAAAAGATGTGTACACACAGTAGCCTACCCGGTTAGGTGGCGCTGCTTAATAAATGTTACACATACATTTCTATTTTCTTGAAATGTTTATACCTTTAAAAAGTATAAACAAACCAGTAAACCATCCAGAACCAATTGTAGGCCGCCCTTAATTTATGGCGACTTTTAATGGTATCATTAAAACATTAATTATGATAAGAAAGATTTTTATGCTATTATTCCTTGCTACGGGTTTCCTGACGGCCTCGGCGCAGGAGGTTTCCATTAGCAAAGGCTGGAAATTTACAGTCGGCGATTCGGCCCAGTGGGCGTCGCCAACTTATAACGACCAGCATTGGCAGGCTGCCAACCTTAACGACAATTGGGAACGCCAGGGCCACCCAAATTACGATGGCTTCGGCTGGTATCGTATCAAAGTGGTTATTCCCTCGTCATTAAAAGATAAATCATACCTGAAAGATAGCCTGCGCTTAAACTTAGGCACTGTTGATGATAATGACGAAGTTTACCTTAACGGCAAACTGGTAGCCAAATATGGTGGTTACGGTGGCACTATAAAAGATGGCCATTACGGCGGCCGCTCTTATACCATAGCCGCAAACAACCCCGCCATTTTGTGGGGCAAAGAAAATGTACTGGCAGTACGCATATTTGATACCGGCGGCGATGGCGGTTTGGTAGCCAGTGGTCCCGGCAATGTATTTAATATTGTCATGGCCGATATAATGGACCAGGTAGCTGTAAATACCGAAGCTGATTTTGTATACGGTGATAACAACAGCCTAAGCAAAAGTGTTAAGCTACACACCACAAATACCTACCAGTACAGCGGTACCCTTGCATTTAAAGTAACCGACCCCGAAAACGGCTCCGTGCTTTACGAAAAAACAAACCCGGCAAATTTTACCAGCGGTAAGCCATTTACCTATTCGTTTTCTATAGCTCGCCTGGCAAAAAAATCATATACTATCAGTTATACTTTTACCGATACCAAATCGGGCAGATCGATAGTGCAAACAGAAACCACGCCTTATATTTTAACGCCTTACCCGACTGTTAAGGTGAAAATTAATGGTGCCGATGTATTTGGCGCACGGCCGGACCACCCGTTCCTTTACCTGATACCTGCTACCGGTAAAAGGCCATTACTGTACAAGGTTGCAGGGCTTCCCGAAGGTTTAAAGGTTGATGCCGCAACCGGGGTAATCAGTGGTTCGGTAGCTCAAAAGGGCAATTATCCGGTAACTTTTACGGTAAGCAATAGCCTTGGCGCTAAAACAAAACAATTCACTATTAGCATTGGCGATAATATAGGCTTAACCCCCGCTTTAGGCTGGAACAGCTGGAACGCCTGGGGCCTGAGTGTTAATGACGAAAAGGTACGCATATCTGCCAAAGCGATGATCGATAAGTTGAGTGCTCACGGTTGGGCTTATATCAATATCGATGATGGATGGGAGGCCGAAAACAGGGCCGCCGATGGCAAAATTGTAGCCAACAGCAAATTTCCGGATATGAAAGGCCTTACCGATTTTGTGCATGGTTTGGGCTTGCGCATGGGGATTTATTCGTCGCCGGGCCCGCGTACCTGCGGTAGCTTTTTAGGCAGCTGGCAGCATGAAGACCAGGATGCCCAAACCTACGCCGACTGGGGTATCGACTATTTAAAATACGACTGGTGCTCATACTCGGATATTGCACCCAAACCGGATCTTGACGGACTTAAAAAGCCTTACCAGGTAATGGAGGCCTCATTAGGTAAAGTAAACCGCGATATCATGTACAGCCTTTGCCAGTATGGGTGGGGCAACGTATGGGAGTGGGGCGCCGATGTAAACGGCAATAGCTGGCGTACTACCGGCGATATTCAGGATACCTGGCAAAGTATGTCTACCATTGGCTTTAACCAGGGGCCGGCAGCGCCACATGCTCAGCCCGGTCATTTTAACGACCCGGATATGCTGGTTGTTGGCAAAGTAGGATGGGGGCCAAGCCTGCATAACACCAGGCTTACGTTTGATGAGCAGTACACGCACATTAGTTTATGGAGCCTGCTATCATCACCTTTGTTAATTGGTTGCGATATGGGGCACCTGGATACCTTTACATTAAGCCTGCTTACCAATGATGAAGTGCTGGCAATTGACCAGGACGCATTAGGTAAAGGTGCAAACCAATATATCAAAAAAGATGATTACCAGGTTTGGGTAAAAGAGTTAAAGGATGGCGGCAAGGCAATCGGCCTGTTCAACACATCCGATAAATATCAAACCATCAGCCTTGATAAAACCGACCCGGCTATAGCTGGTTATACCAAATTCAGGGATGCCTGGCAGCAAAAGTATATTGTGGTTACCGGCAATGCCTTAACCGCTAAAGTAGCGCCGCACGGTGTACTGCTGGTATGGGTAGAAAAATAAGCGCGGAAATGCTCTCATATAAAAAAGACTTACATGGGTTAAACCGTGTAAGTCTTTTTTTTAAACCTTTGTTTCTTTCTTGATTCTTGACGCTAATCTCTTGATTCTTCTTACATGGCCTCGTGAATCACCGCATCTTCCGGGAGCATTATCTTATTGCTATCCGCTTTTTGTTTGATGAGGTTATTTACGCGCCACATTAAAAAGATACCTAAAACCGAGATGCCAACTATCACATAGCCAACGGTATTGTAATGCTGCAGCGGACTGCCTTTGCTTTGCTGCGTAACTATCATACCGGCAACTGCGGCGGCAACGCCACCTGCTATTTGTTGCAGCGATGCGTTAATGCTCATGAACGCGCCCCGGTCGGCCATTTCGGGAACGGCGCTGGTGAGTGCCGATGACGGTATCATCCGGCTCATGATGCCCATCATCATTAAAATATTTAATATCATCACCAATATTAATGGTGTTGCCCCCAGGTTGGTATACACCACGCACATCAGCATCATCCATACAGATGCGGTTGCAAATATTTTAAACTTATCTATCTTATCGCTTAGCTTGCCTATCAGGGGCATTATAATTAATGAGCTTACGCCAGATACCATAAACAGTAAGGGCAGCTGATGGTTGGTTAGCCCAAGGTTGTTAACAGCAAAGGCGCTACCGAAGGGCATCATCATAAAACCACCAATTGATAACAGTGCAGTTGCTGCAAAGCCTACCCGGTAATTGGCTTTACCAACCGTATGCAGCAGGTGTTTGTATGCCGATCTGTCTGTTTGTACCGATAGATGTTTTACGATAGGCTGCAGTTTAACAGCTATTAACGTGGCAATACAGATGCTTAATGCGGCTACCATCCAAAACGGTGCTTCCCAACTCCAGGCGTTGGCTAAATATAGGCCTATAGGTACGCCTAAAACCTGGCTGCCGCCAAAGCCCATTTGTATAAAACCCATAACGCGTCCGCGTTGCTGTAATGCAAATAAGTCGGTAACGATAGCCATTGATATGGAGCCGATTACGCCTCCAAACAGCCCGGTAATAATACGCGCGGCTACCAGCACTACGTATGACTGGGCCATGCCGCAAAAAATAGTACCGGCAATAAAGCCGATATAGAAAAACAGCAGTAACTTTTTACGGTCGAATTTATCGGCGAAGCCGGCGGTTAGTAAACCCGAAATGCCTGCACTAAAAGCATAGGCCGATACGGCAATACCAAAAGCCGAAGGTTTTAGGTTGAGCGATTTCATGAGCATATCGCCAAGCGGCGACATCACCATAAAATCGAGTATCACGGTAAACTGTGTGATAGCCAGTAAAAATATTACCAATTTTTGGTAGCCTGTAAAAGCTAAGGGTTGTTGATTGTTCATCGGTTGGTCAGGTTAATTCACAGCATTGATAGCCGCGATGGGTTATTATTTCAATTATTTGCGTGTGCGATAGTGTTGCCGATACTATCCGCAGTACGCGGTCGCTGTCGTCCATATCAATGTTCCAGCATTTTATATCGGGGTTGCCGTCAAACAGGCCATGTAAAAATTGCTTTTCGGTATCGCTGTTAATGTTAGTTTTAAATAACAGTATGTGTTTAAAATCTTCTGTAGTATCCATACGCTTATTTTTTAAGGGCTTTTATCACCAGGTCGAAGGTTTTCCAGAGTATCTCGTCTGTTAGTTTAAAGGGCATACCGCTCATGCTTTTACCTTCTTTATCAAAACGGATCAGGTTATAAAAAGGTGCAAAGGCTATCGACCAGTATATTTCAAAAGGCATCGCGTTTATCTCGCCCCGCTCAATGATGTTTTGCATGAAGCTACCCATTATCGCCTTAAAGTCGGCCATGTAACCCGACAGAAATTGTTCCTGGTAGCTGGAACTGCGCAATTGATCAAAAAATAAATTGATACCTGGCTTTTCTACAGCGTAGCGGTAACGGTTTTCCCATTGCCTGCGCAGGCCCTGCTCAAAAGGCATTTCGGGGTCAAAGTCTTTTACAATTGTCTCTTCCATTAACCGTAATTCTTCCACGGCGATGTTAATGATCAGATCGTCGCGATCTTTATAGTATATATAAAGCGTGGCTACCGAAATTTGACAGGCCCTGGACAGCTTATTCATGCTAAATCCTTCCAGCCCATCTTTTATTATTAATTCGATAGCTTTTTGTTTTACTAACAGTACCTTGTCTGTATCTCTCAATCTCATGATGGAACAAAGATAAATAAATATTCATTCATTTATAAAAAATATTTATTTATGAGATTGTAATGGCAGGGTGCTTCAGGATTTCGCGAAATTTAACAACTGATGATATGTGCTATTTTCGATTGCGTAGGCCTGTCACCCTGAGCCTGTCGAAGGGTCGCGCGTAGAGGCCTTTACCCGCTATGGTTCGACAAGCTCACCATGACAACCCTTTTTACGACGTCATTCCCTCTTCAGAATTTTGCGAAATTTTACGACTCAGCATGATATTTGGGTTTTACATGCACAGTCGATTGAACGCTGGTCTCGACTCACCCCGGCTACGCTACGCTGGCCGACCCTCCCTGCGGCTTTAGCCGCAGGGAGGGTAAAGCTCATTTTTTTTCTTTTTTGAGCCCCTCTATACGACGCAGTCGGGGTGAGTCGGCTCGACTGCATACGACGGCCAAAATTACTTCTTCGGGCTATCGTAATAATAAATAGGCGAGAATACCCCTTCGCTGGTAGTATAATACCCTTTGCCGTCGGGTGTAAAGCCTATTGCTTCGCCTTGTTTTTCAACGGTGTAAGGCAGCTCCCTTGGTTTCCTGGCCATGGCATCCCATACATGCTCATTGGGCTGGCGTTGCCAATAGTAAACCTTTTCGTAGCTTTTTAACAGAATTTGCTGGCCATCTTTAGAAATATCTCCTGCAGTGACCCATTTAAAGGGCTTAAAGCCGGGGAAGAATAGTTTGGTACGTTTGGTTAGGGTAAGCGTATCATTGGCTTTATAACTCAATGGCGCTGTATAAACAGCCACGGTGTCGCTACGCTTGGTTACAATGTATAAAAGCTTTTCAACCGGGTCAATCATTAAGGTTTCGGCATCTTTCGGGCCATCGGGATACTTAAAATTAATAGCCACAGGTACGGCGTGTGTTGTTGTATCCTGCGCCCATAATGTGTTTTCCAAAAAACGGTAAATGGTAATCGCCTTTCGGTTTTGAGCGTTATCGCCAATATCACCAAGGTAAACATAGCTTTTACCTTTTTGCGGACCCGGACCAACTGCTATATCCTCGCAATCATTTACTCCTAATTTAACTTTTTTGTCGCCTTTAAAATAAATGGTAGCTTTTAACTTGCCCTCGGGGCTTATCGAAAAAAAACGACTGGTATCGCCGCTATCATTGTGCACATAATATATATCGGGGTTAATAGATGAAGCCGCTATGCCCGATGTTTCATCCATTAGTTTGCTGCTTAGTGTGCCGCTTATTGGTTTTTTATCCAATAAACGATGCTTGGCATACGCGCCTAAAAACAGCAGCATTACAAAAGGTATCAGGATCTGTAATTTCTTTCTTCGGCTCATGTTGCTGTTGCAAATAATAACGCAAATAAATCATATTAGTATGAAGTTTTCATTATTTAAATGCAATTTTTAATAAAGTATGCAAAAATACGGCCAAAAATGCTGCACCTTTCACATTGGATTAAGCTTAAATTGGCAGCATTTCCAAATTTACGCCTGCTTACGCCTTTGGGGGTGGTCAAACTTTTGAAACGGGAGTTTTATGACATTTAAAAATCTACCGTTCAGGTTTTCGTCCATGTGGGTGTCAATGCCAAAAACAATATCTTTCCTATCCACATCGGCATAGGTGCCAAACAGCCTGTCCCAGATGCTTAGGACATCACCATAGTTGCGGTCGGTGTAAGGCAACTGGTAATGGTGGTGTACATGATGCAGGTTGGGAGTAATAAATATTAACCCTATAATATTGTTGAGCCTTGAAGGTAACTGAAACTCAGTATGGGCAACAATATTTGAAAAAGACTGGAACGTTTGCCTTAATATTAAAACGCTGATGGCTGGCCCGCAAATAAATACCCAAAGCATTAAAAAGCAAGTGCGGATGCAGGTTTCGCACGGATGCTCCCTGATGGTCGTGGATACATCTACCCTAAGATCGCTGTGGTGTACCAGGTGAAATTTCCACAAGGGCTCTATCTTGTGCATAGTAACGTGGTAAACATATTCGCAAAAATCCATCATCATAAACATGACGATGTAGTATACCCAGGGATTAGTGTGAAAAGGGATGAAATTGATAAGCCCCCAATGGTGGGCTGTAGCCCAGCCGGATATTAAAACTACAAATGTTGTTAATACCAGTTGGATAGGCAGGGCGGTAAATATAAATAGCGTGTTAACCGATGTGTGTTTCCATTTGATCTTTAGTCCGTCAAAGGAGGCCAGCATTTCGGCAAACCATAAGCCCGTTATTACACCGGCGTATAAAAGTACTTGCGTGAGATCTTCGTGCTGAGAAAAAAAGGAGATCAGTTTGTGCATAGTCAAATTAAAATAGAGACTTAAAGATAATAACTTTGTTACAATTACCTTAATCCTATGTTAATTCTTCATTAAATATTCATTTTTCTGTCAAAAAAAATGAGCATACTTTTAGTTGTTTTTAAATTGTAAACCATTAGCGGCCAAGATAGTGTGTTAAAACAAGAAAGGGCATCTCATCAATGCCCTTTCTTGTTTTAATGTTATTTTACCATTTCCAGCTCCGCATCGGGCTTGGATACATCGGTGAGGGCAACCCGGCCACGGTCCTTACGCAGTATGCGGTTGAAAAGCGAAATTTCCCTGTCAAAAAGAAACTGGAAAAATAGTTTTGTCCACGAGGTATGATAGTACAAGGTATCGTAATATTCAGGAGCGGTTTTTTTGATCTCGGGTAATTTATTCCAGGGGATAGAAGGAAAATCATGGTGCTCATTATGGAAGCCTACGTTAAAAGCCACCGCATTAAAATTACCATAGTAGCTGTAGGTTTCCTGCTCCACACTGTGGGTAAGGTAATGTTCCTGTACCCAGCGTGCGCCAAGGGGGTGCAGGCCTACCGAGAAAGAGAAACTGAGCAGTAAAAATGCTACCGAGTGCCAGCCCATAAAATAAGCTATAGCTGTGGTAAAAATAACCTGCAATAAAAAGTTGGTAATTATCCAGCCATCAATAGGATGTATTTCCCTTAACCGTGATAGACGGAAAAGCTGGAATACTGGAAAAAATAGTAACCAAAGCGCTTTGCCAAAAAATGAATTACTGATGAGTTTTGCTTCCCACTTGTTAGGCAAATCGGCATCCAGCTCATGCACACCCTGAAATGAGTGGTGTTTGATATGATACTTTTCGAACGAGATAGCGCTTGGCAAAATTTGCGGCAAGTTGGCAAACATAGATGCCCAGCGATTGGCGTTGCGATTTTTAAACAACAATTGGTGGGTACATTCGTGAATCATTACAAATAATGCATGATCGGCAAAGGCGCCTAACAGGTAGGCCGCGCCAAATACCCACCACCATGATTGATCGCGCAGAAACCAGGCCAAAACTACCTGGAACGCCACCAAACCAATAATAGCAAATATGGTATTTGGGTTTTTACCTATCAGCTTACGCAATTGCGGAAACTGCTTTAAAATTTTTTTTGTACGGATACGATGTGGTTCAGACTCGGAAGAATAAACAAAATCAGTTCTTTTAATCATATAAAATGTAAACGTTAAATATAGTAATAACGTTTTAAAAATATCATTTTGCAGTCAAAATAAAAGGCCGGAACGGAAAATTCACAGACATTTCATGTTTTTTTTTATATGTAAAATAGGCTTACTGTAGCTTGTAAACCAGTACTTTAAATGTGCCTGGCAACGCCTTTCGTGTACCTGGCTCAAACTCGGCGACGCTTAAGTAAATTTTATGGGTTTTGGTATCCAGCGCTAATGTTTTAGCACGAACCGCAGTTTTCAGGGTTTGGATAACGCTGTATTCATCGGCCGATTTTTGTTTGATAATGGTGGTTGTACCATCGCCATTGGAGCAAAATATCAGTTTTGTTTCGGCATCATAGGCCACTGCATCAACGCCCGCACCAATTGGTACGGTAGCAGTTACTTTCCCGGTATTGATATCAACAACACTCATCCCTTTATTTTCGCGGCAAACGGTAAATACACGCTGGTTGGCGGCATCTAAAGCAAGGCCAGTAGGGCCGCCGCATGGCGCAAGCGGGTAGTTTTTAAGCACCTTAAGGGCTTTGCTGTCAATAACGTTCAGGCTGTTTTTATCTTCCAGGTTGTTGTATATTTTCCCTTTGCCATCGGGTACCGCAAATTCCGGCCCTCCGCCCAGGGCCACCGTACCAACTTGTTTTAAAGTTTTTGGGTCGATAACCGACGAGTTGTTGCTCTCGCCGTTAAAACTAAAAATGCGGTCTGCATAAGGATCGTACATAATAGCATCCGGCCCCTTGGCATCTGTAAGTGGGATTGTAGTAATTGTTTTCAGGGTTTTGATATCAAATGCCACTACCGCGTTGGCTTTACCATCGGTAATAAAGCCGCGGTTTAGTTTATTTACAATGGCAATGCCGTGTATGCCTTTCATATTATCGATAGAGCCCACCTCTTTATCGGTAGCCAGGTCAATAACGTTTACCTGGGTGCCATGCGATACATATAAACGGTTGTTTACTTTATCGAGTGCCAGGTAATCGTACCCGCCATCGCCTGTCAGGGAAATGGTTTTGTCGGCCACGTAGGTTTGGGCTTTTAGGGTAAGGGGTATTAAACCTGCTATAAGTAATACCGTAGATAAAATTTGCTTTTTCATTTTGATAGATCTGATTTCGCAATGAAATTACTTTGCGAATCTGTAGAAATATTGTGGGTTTATGACGGTTGTATAGGTAAATCTGCAAATGTTAATTTAGCCTAATGAATAGTAATTTGATTTGGGATCAAGTTCTTATAAGGCAATGATATTTCGAGTTGTATTCTTGTCTGGCATTCTTGTCAGAATTTTTCTATCGGCTAAATCCTCAATTGCTGTCCACACATTCAGGTAATTTTCGAACCAGTGAGCAAGGCTTTTATACCGGTCAGTTGTTAGCATATAATTGTAAAAAAAGTAGCCATCTAAAAATCCAAACTCGGGCTTATTTGTATAGATGAGTTCTATAATTTGTCCGGTTTTCAAATTTTCAAAAAAGCACTCGGCCCCGTGAAAATAGTATTCCCACTCTTCTCTGAAGATTCCCTTATTTTTATGCTTATGAGCATAAACCTCTTTAGCAAATAACGCGTCTTTGTCTAAACTGAAATTATAGTCCTTTGCCAACTCAAACATCAGATAATTGGCCTCTTGCCTGAACGACCTTGCACATTCAAATATTGGGGCTTCGTTATATATAATTTCGTTTTGTGTCATAATTGTGTTGGCCATTTTTTGGTTTATAAAGCTAAAAACAGAATTCACAAAACCTAAAGTCTATTATTGATTGTTAAAATTGTTTGCTCTATGTGAAATTAATTGACAGGTTTTATATCAGTCAAATGTGTGTCATGCTCTGCATTTGGCGGTACAAATCCATTGCGGTATAAAATACGTAGCATGGCAGGCAGCACAATTAATAATAGTGGCAGTGCCGCCAAAAAGCCGCCTATTACAGCAATAGCCAAAGGCTGGTGCAATTGTGCCCCCGCGCCAATACCCAAGGCTAAAGGCATTAAGGCGATAATTGCGCCTAAGGCAGTCATCAGTTTAGGGCGTAACCGGGTACTTATGGCGTAGGTTACAGCATAATCAATCGGGTTATCAAGTGCGCATTGTTTAAACTGAAGGAAGGTAAAAATAGCGTTTTCGCCAATGATGCCCACTATCATGATTAAGCCGGTATAGCTGCCTACGTTTAGCGGGGTGCCTGTTACGTATAAAGCTAAAAAGCTGCCGCCTATGCCTAAAACGCCCAAAACCAAAATAAGCAATGCTATCCTGAACTGTTTAAACAGGAACAGGATGACCGCGAAAACCAACAAGCTGGCTACTATTAGTATGATAAGCAATTCTTTAAACGATTGCTGCTGCTCGGCATAAGCGCCGCCATATTCAACATGGTAACCTTGCGGCAGGCTCACGTTTTGCGCGATGACTTTTTTTATGGCCGGTATGGCTGTACCCAAGTCGGTGCTATCCAGGCGGGCGGTTACAATATTTAAATTTTGCAGGTTTTCGCGGTTTATTTCGGCATCGCCCGGTTTTAGGTCTACCTGGGCCAGTTCGCTGATGGGTACCAGCCTGCCGTTTGGTAAAAATATATTCAGGTTGTTTATTCCGGTTACGGTTAAAGCCCGGTTGCCGGGATAAACCATGCGGATAGGGGATAGCTGTTCCCGCTCAAGCAGGGTGCCTATTACGTTACCCTCCAACGCTGTTTGGGTTTGCAGCTGCAAACTTGCGGCGGTTATATTATACTGCGCCAGTGTTCCATAGTGCGGGTCGATACTTACCGAGGGGCCGGCTATAACTATGCCCGGCAATACATCGGCAGTTCCTTTCACTTTTTCAACCTGGGCGGCTATTTGTTTCGACAGGATGTTCAGCCTTTTAGGGTCATCGCCAAAAAGCTTAATTTCTATAGGCTCGGCACTGGTGGTCAGGTCGCCCAGCATATCGGTTATCACCTGACCAAATTCAACTACCAGGGCGGGCTGTGTTTGGGCAATTTTATTACGCAACTCGCCAATCACCTCTTCGGTTGTTTTATCGCGCGTTTTCTTTAGCTGTATCAGGTAATCGCCCCGATTGGGCTCGGTAATAAAAAAGCCCATCTGGGTGCCTGTTCTGCGCGAATAGGTGGCAACCTCGGGTTGTTTAATAATGATCTTTTCTATCTCGCGCAGCATCCGGTCGGTTTCTTCCAGTGATGTGCCCGGCGGCGAGTTATAGTCAAGCACAATACTGCCCTCGTCCATATCGGGTAAAAAACCGGTTGCCAGGCGCGATGGAACTAATATAATAACGCCGATTAAAGCTGCCATGATAATGACGGCCACATAGGGGCGAAGGACAAGAAAACTAACCCAGCGTTGCTGCTTTACCGGGTGGGGCTGTTCCTGTTTTGCTTTCGCGATGTCATTAAATTTAGGCTTAGGCGTAAGCAACAAGTATATTACCGGCAAGCCTATCCATGTTACAAAAAAAGAACATACCAGGGTAATGATCATGGTATCGGTAAGTACTTTAAAATAAGCGCCCGCCACGCCACTCATCAGCACAAATGGGATAAAAATAACAATGGTGCTTATAGATGATCCCAGCATGGCCGGGAACAAATAATCAATGGCCTTTTGTACCAGGTGCCTGCTCAGCTCATGCGGGTACTCTTCATGTGTGCGGTGAATTTGTTCAACCACCACGATGGCATCATCAATAATTAAGCCCAACGAGGCAGCGATAGCACCCAGGGTCATGATATTAAAGGTATAACCCAGGCCATAAAGTACCAGCAGGGTTAAGCCTAAGGTTACCGGAATGGTAATTAATATGGTAGCGCTTGCTTTTAACGACCGCAGGAAAATAACGGCCACAATAATGGCAAGCAGCAAACCTATCCACAAGCTGTCGCTCACGCTTTTTACCGAATCGTTCACAAAATCGGCCTGTACATAGTAGGGTTTTATAGTTACCCCGCCGGGTAGTATTTTTTGTAAGGCCTGTACTTTATCGGCCATATCGTTTGATACCGATATCAGGTTGGCATTGGGCTGTTTAATAACGGCTATCAACACACCATCATGGCCATTGGCATTAATACGGGTATATTCAATACCCTCGTTTATATTAATGGTTGAGAAATCCTTTAGCCTGAGAACCCTTTTGCGGTTGTTGCTGATTACCAGGTTTTCCAGCTGTTCTTTGGTGTTAATGGTGGCATCGGTAACGGTAAGGTACAGCATCTTATAATCGGATAGGTAGCCACCCGATTTAACAAAATTGGTGGTAGCCAGCGTACTGCTGATGATATCGGGCGTAATGCCAAGCGAGCTCATTTTGCGCTGATCGAGCGTAAGCCAGTACTCCTTTAATTTACCGCCTATAACCCTGATCTCGGATACGCCATCAACCTGTGATAAAAATGGTTTTACGGTATAGGTGGCTATCTGCCTGAGCTCGATGGGCGATTTGGTATGGCTCTCCAGCGTATACCCGCTTACCGGCAGTATCGAAGGGTTCATCTTCTCGACAGAAATATTAACATCGGGTGGTAAATCGTTTTTGATCTGGTCGATGCTTGATTGGATGCGCTGCTGGCTCAGGTCGATATCCGCGCTCCAGTTAAACAGGGCCGATATTTCGCAGCTGCCCCGGCTGGTTGTACTGCGCACCAATTGCAGATCGGGCACTTGTTTAATGGCATTTTCGAGCGGTTTGGTAACCGTAACCATCATTTTGTTTACCGGTTGCAGGCCCTGGTCGGCAATGATCTTGATTTTGGGGAAAGTAATTTCCGGAAAAAGCGAGGTTTGCAATTTAGAGTAGGCAAACAAGCCCCCCATAATAAAGATGAATAGTACCAGCCCCAAAGGCTTGCGGTGCGATATGAAAAAGTTTTTACCAGCGCTCATCATTGCACAATTTTAACTTTGGCCGTATCGGTTAACCCGTAGTTGCCCGTTACCACAATTTGATCCTTTGCCGAAAATTTAGGCGTTAATATTTCAACCCTTTCGCCCGTTTCAATCCCTTTGGTTATCGGGGTTTTAACAGCAGTTGTTGGGTTGATAAGTTTCATCACCCAAAAATCGGTCTGCGTTTCGTTGGTTAATATGGCCGATTTGGGCAGCGACGAGGTATTTGATCGTAATGACCGAATGATCCGGGCCTTGGCCACTAAATTTTCCGGTATTGGGTTTGCGCTGTTTACTTTGATAACCATACCCTGTGTTTGCGACAGGGTATCAACTGATGGCATTTCAGATGCAACCTGCCCATCCAGCTTATCGCCGCCGGGCAAAATTAGTTGTATGCCCTGGCCAATTTTAACATACCGGCGCATTTCATAAGGCAGCTGCATCACAAAGGCAAAGCTCGATCGGTCGCTGATGATGGCCAGCTGTTCGCCGTCTTGCACATAATCGCCTTTTTGGTGGGCCAATTGGGTAATGTACCCGCTGCCCGGCGCTTTGATGCGGTTAACACCCGAAAACTTAAAAGTAGTATCTAATATATTTATGCTATTGCCGATGCTTTGCGCTTCTTTGGTTTTAATTGTAAAAACGGTTGATCCTTTAACAACGTAGTGCCCCAATTGGGTATTAACACCTTCAATATACCCGTTGGCATTTGCCTTTACCACATTTTTTTGCAGGAATATAGATGTAGCGCTCACATCAAAATAATCAACCATCGAGCTATCGGTAACGGTGGTTACCGTAACAGGGGTTTGCGATGCCACGGCCGCATCTTCGCTGTCGGCAGGTTTATCGGCGCCCTTGCATGAAAACAGCAGGAGCGGCAGGCAGGCAAATAGGTATATATGTTTAAATTTCATATTATCGGTTCCAGTAGTTTAGCTGGTTAATAAGCTGCAGATTGGTAATGTTGGTTTGTGTTTTTAAATTTTTGATACTCAGGTAATTGTTGATGGCCAGTATCAGGTCGGCAATGCGTAAATCGCCGGTTTGCATCAGCTTGGTATCAACCTTTATCAGGCTTTCAGAGAATTTCATTTGCTCGTCAATATCGGCCAGCAACTTTTGGTTGCCATCAATTTGTTGATTTAGCTGCGCAATTTGCTGGTGGTATTGTACATCAAAAAAGGCTTTGTAAGTGCGGCGGGTATCCTCTTCAAGCGATAGTTTACGGTATTGCAGCTTACGTTGGCCGCCATCGTATACCGGTAAACTAAAGCTAAAGCCAACGCTTACTCCCCAGTTTTTATAGGGCTGCGATGCAAAATCGGAGTTGTAACCACCATCGGCCAGTAAATTGATTTTGGGCTTGTAGGTAAAATCGACCAGCGTTTTACTGTTTACCAGTTTCAGGCTATCTAATTTATATTGGCTAAAAAATATACTGTTGCTTATATCGGCCTTTATCATTTTATGCAGGCCGGGCTCCTGCAGTTCGGCATAACTGGTATCGGCCACGCCGGTTAAATAGTTAAGTGTGGCAAAATCGTTTTTGTACAACATGCGCGATTGCTGCAAAGCCAGCTGCTGCTGTTTTAAGGTGACCAAAAAAATAAGATAATCGCTTTGGTGGTAAACGTTGGTGCGGGTGAGTTTTTTTAACAGCGTTTCTTCCTGGTTAAGCAGATCAATAACTTCCTGGTTAAATTTTACTTGCTGCAGATCGCCATAGGCGGTAATGTATTGCGCGGTAATGGCCTTTTTTAAGTCCTGCTCAGATATTTTGGCACTGTTGCTTACCGATTGCGAAAGCAGGGTGATAGCCGCAAGCTGGGCTGCTATATTTTTTTTGCTATCTAAGGATTGGTTTACGCCCATTAAGGCGTTTAAGGTATGCTCGTTGGTAATGGCGCCGGCATAGCCAAAGCCCCCAACCACGGGCGAGTAATTACCGGCGCTGGTAGCATTTACCTGTGGCTTATACTGGGCCCGGATGCGTAAGCTATCTAACTGGTTATTGGCAACCTGGTTGCGTAAATCTTTAAGCAGCGGACTGTTATTTTGGGCAAGCTCTAAATAATGATCAAGCGTGTACGTTTGTGCCTTGGTGGCTGTGCAGGTAACGGCTAAAATTATAAGGCAGAAAAACCACTTCATTAACTGATGGATAAGTTCAATTTAAACATAGCTAAAGTATAGCATAAATCTGTAAAAATTTAGGATGGTAACAGTCTGTTTACTTTTGTTCAAGATATTTTCCATTGTAATTTAGGAATAAGAAATTTAACAGTTTATTTGTTTAGATATAAAGGCTGTTTGAAATGATAAGCCGGGTAACAACGGATTTCGTTTGATATAGATATGGGTCGTGCCTACAGCACTTTCGTGATTGTTCAAATATACCACGGGTTAAAACCCGTTGCTACAGTGCGCCCGGCATGGGCGCAAACTATAGGGTGCAAGTCCCGAACGCGCCTTGATAGTAGGAAGCGCTAACCAAAGGCAAGGGTGTCCTTCGTGAGGGGGAATCTGCAGGAAG
>Ga0307507_10003618_pt1 | contig 29375 bp, 31 predicted proteins | sample 7_EM_MG_FD_207223 | JGI IMG/M metagenome (GOLD analysis project Ga0307507, IMG submission 207223) | Populus trichocarpa ectomycorrhiza microbial communities from riparian zone in the Pacific Northwest, United States - 7_EM | ecosystem: Host-associated > Plants > Roots > Unclassified | place... | reverse complement strand
GGGTTAAAAACACCACCCCCCCCCCCCCCCCGAACGCCCTAAACCCTAACATTCGGCCGCCCGGGAACGTAGCAAATCGTACCAGTAGACGGGTTTGGAAAAGCCAACAACAGAGCTCCTCCATAATCGCTGTTTGAACATATTAAGGAAAAGCAAAAGGGGTCTCTCACCCCTTATATTAAAGGCCTTTCATACAGGCCGAGGCAAGTGAGAATGAGAGGAAAACCCCTCCGTATGGGTCATCTACTAGTAAATCCACCACCATGGGAGTGGGATGCTATTGGTTTTCTTCACCCCTCCTTTTTGCTTTTTGATATGATTTAATATTGTTTCACGATTAGTTTGGTTCCAAAGAGTTGGTGCTATAACATGATAGACTGCGGTGTGAATTTTATTGAGGGTCTTGTTAGCCGGGGAGGGTAGGGTATTATTATCTCCCAAGGCTGAATTTAGCACTCGGCATGAAGCTGGTCCTAACTGTTGTTGGTTAGTCCGAGTGATACCGGATGAACGTTCTTACGTGTGTTGCTATAAAGTGCCAATTGCAGTGGATAGGCGAGTGAGTCAGAGAAATAAAGTGAGGGCTAAGGGGAAACTGCTGTATATTCTTTGGATTCGTTGTTTGCTTACTTGTTCTACACATGGAGGAACAGAGGGTTTATATAGAAAATACAAGGAACTTCACTGCCCTCCTTCCAAGCCTCGCAATGGGCCAACCCGGGTCTCAAATTCTTAAGCCCGGCCCAAACCCGGCCCAAACCATGGCGGGCCCGACCCGAACACGACGCGACCCAACAAAACCCGGGCCACCCGAAACAGCCCAAACTATTCCTGTGCAGGGATTAATCCAATTCTATTCAAAGATGTTACTTCATTTAAGCTGAGTTGCTTCTAGGAAAAACAGGTGATTAGAGTTGAATGAGAGTTAGTCACCATGACCGGGGTACCAACTGTTTTCGCTTTGGTAGTACGATTGGTATTGGAGCTAGAGAAGGGCTCCAAGATGACAAAACATCGTTCACCTCATCGTCATCGTCAAAGTAAACTTGTGAAATGTCGCTTGGAGTATCAAGTAAAATTTGAGAGGAAGTACCGGGAGAGCTAGGGTAGGAAGAAATGGAAGAGAGCTCGCAGATAATATCTTCGAGGTCGGGCATAATCGAAGTAGGATTGCTGGTTCAGTTTCAAAGCGTGTGATATTCCGAAATCTTGAAGAAAGATCTTCTTTGACAGAGATGACTTGTGAAGAATCAAAGGTCAGCTACGCGACTGGGAGGAAAAGAGGTGGTTAAGGATGTGAGGCTGAAAATTTCTCAACAAATTACTAGCTTGGTGATGACGCAAGTTCTAGGGTTCACAGCGCGTTTGAAAGATATGAGTGATATCTTGTGATTTGATAAACAAAAGTGACAATTTTTCGGCTTTATTTCGGGCTTTTTCGGGTTGACCCGGGTTTGCCACTTGGGCGACCCGACCCGGCCCAAACCCCTCAACGCCTGGCCCGGCCCAACCCGACCCGATCTAAACCCGGGTTGGCCTAATTAGCCCGGACCCAATTGCGAGGCTTGCCTCCTTCTCTTGCGGGAATCCTTCCGGAGACAATTCTGCTCTGTATTCCGATTGATCACCCACTTTTCCCTCTCAGCATTTCCGGCCATGTATGCGAATCCTGATATATGCATACAAACTAAGTATACTTGTTCCTACTCTGAAATTGATAATGACTGATAAAGGAAATTAGTAACCAAAGACAAATACAACAGGGAAGGTATAAAGGAAAACTTGAATTCGTGCGGAGTGATCGCCGGTGAGTTCCAACAACATGGCCCCGCTTGAGCAGGATAAATTTCAGACTCAAACAATCTAAAGCAGCATTATAGAGCTCATCGGTAGCGGGTTCTGTTCAGACGGTTTTACATCTGGCTTCCCCTATGTATAGATGATTCCAACAAAACCAAGGCGGCACCTCATCTTCCCGTCGTGCAAAGCTGTAGTCCGCTAGGCTATGTTCAGTTGTGTCGAAAATGGTCGGAAAAGAGAATCAGTATTGACGAGAGTGTGCGGGCTTTGCGAGGGGAGAAACGTACACAAGTTTACTAACCACTATAATGTCTTATAACAAATTGTGTCCTTCAAAAAGGAGAGAAAAAGAAAAGGATAAATGAAAGAGAATCATAGAGTCTAACATATAAAATTGCCAATTGTTTTTGGTCCTCCCAGTCGCTGGGAGTAAGCATGTAAAACAAGCTAGTGAAGCTGTGAGGCCGAAATGTCATAGAAAATTGCGGTATTGGCAGTGTGCTTGGGCACTTGTCTTGAAGTTCTGATGCTTGGAATTACTAGGGTGTTTTCTGTAACCTGGTGTTCAATTATGCTAATCTTCATGTCAAATTAGCCTATCTAGAGAATAGGGGTATTTTTTCTGACAGTTACCGGTGTGGATGAGGGCATCCTATAGGGTAGTTGAGTCATGTGAACTGCTAAAATATGTACCGGGAGTGGCCACAAAGCCACAGTAGTGGGGCTTACTTTTTCCTATATATAGCACCCACTCATGTACCTTAGCTTAGTATCCATCCAACCACACCACAACACTACCTAATACAAACCACTTCCAATCTCTCTCTATTGGTATCAGTGTTTCCTCTATTGCCTAAGCTAGTGGTAGGTCAGTTCTATACACACAGGAGCGGGATACGGGCATGATCAACCCACCATCCAACTAGTGAGTGCAGAGAAATAATCCCATACCGGTCATTTTTTGGGAATGGACATTTTGTGTGAAAAACATTGTGGGGCACATTTCTTTGGTTGCTAAGATAGCGCTTGAGTTGTCCAAGTTATTCGCGTTGAGAATTTTCCCAGCTAGGCTGCAACCATAGTTATCGGATGGATTTTATTGGCTAAGAGTAGGTATACCGATAGACGGCCGTCTCGCAGGACGAGACAGTACCGACCTTCAAGGGGGCTTAGCGATTGGAGGGGTATCGTACTTATATGGGAATGTACTTGTATATGGCGTTTATCTACTAGCATGCTTTCTAGTATTTGGGATTCCCAAAAGCTCCTCTGATGTAACCTCACGTTTTGATCTAGCTACAAAAATTTTAGAAGGTGGAAAATTAGATGCAGGGTTGGAACAACCCATTGACAATTGGGCAAAGCTCAGAAGAACCGCCTGAAGGTTGTGGGAGGAAGGTCCAGTTGGTTGCTCAGAAGTCATAGCTCACTACACACGGACCTGAGAGCCACCAGCACATCTAGGACCATCGACTCCCGGGAGTCGAGATCCTCGAAGCTCGCTACAACTCGCATTCTCGTCTGCAAGCTCGCTACAGCTCGCGTTTTTTGCCCCCACCCACCCACTGCCCCTATATTTCTCACTGTGCCCTCATTGTCAACTAGGGATTTATCGTTGGCAGCGATGGCAAGTGACAAGGGCAGCGACATCTCCCCCAACGCCTCCGCCACTGGACATACGGAAAAGGGTTAATTGATGGAATGGATTGCATGGATGGTTTTGGTTTCTTATTTCTCTGTACTCACTGGGTTTTTCATTCCGCATATTGGTTACTTTCGCAATGTATTTTTCTGGCTTTGGAAAATTGGGTAAGAAGTTTAGCACCATCTATCAGAGTGTTATCCGGGTTGATACACTGTTAAGTAAATGGGCCTTCAAACGTCCGAGGATACGATTATATTATACGGATAGGAAGAAGCGCTAGCAGTGCGGACCGGTACTACGGGCAAGTGCTCCCATAGTAACCGTAATAATGACGTGGTTTCATCCATTTAGGTCACTTAACTAGACTTTACTTCCGTAATACGTGGTGTCTAGAAAGTTGCCTTAAAAGCAGCACACCCCGACTTTTCAGCTTCCATCACCTGCCAACCATACTCAACCACTCCTCTTCAACAGTGCAATACACAGCGGAAGATGGCCCAATATACCATCAACATTAACAACGACTGCGGCAACACTACGAACTCATTTTGTAGTGGGTGGAAAAACTGTGGTGCTGCCGATGATCGGTCTCAAATCTTAACCTGGCTAGGGTTGAAATTTCGTCAAATGTCCTCGTATATTTCATGACACTACCGAGTATTCCTTTACTTCGTTTGTGTTTCGGCTCCACCTGTACACTGCTTACATTACTACAGCTAAGATATATTTTATAGTGTTTTATTGGTATTTTAGGATTTAACATGTGCTCTCCTATCCGGTGTTCCGGATTTTATGCATCTCTTATGCACCATTGTTGGTCATGATATTTCTAATATTCTCATCACACCCTTATAGTTTCACGCATATTGTTTTAGATTTACTTGGAAGGATCTCAGGGTCAAACATGCTCGCACTTATGTTTCTTACATTGTTTTTCCTATATTTTTCTTGCATGCATGGGAGGGCACTTTCTTATAAATAAGGTTGCTACCCCCCACCTCGCTTAAGAATAATAAGAACTAGAACTCCTACTAATCTGCTCTACTACTACTATCCCTCCTCGCTTAGCGTGCCCTGACAGCACTCCTGCACCTGTCTAGTATTATTCATATAGAATAGATCGCGCTCAGAGTTCACACATTTGAACAGCTATCACCCCTGGAACCAAGAGTCGAGCATCAGGAGTTTCAGGAGCGCCGTGTTGACGATGTCGGGGAATGGTTCATACAAACCGAGGAGTTCAGCAGATGGTGCGGATTGGACGGAGAAAGTGATGGCATTAATCCAGTTCTGTTTTGCTACGGAGATCCGGGAGTCGGCAAGACGTTTATCAGGTAATAAGGACTGGTCTTGCGGGAAAGAAGGAGTGAGGCCGTGCTGACAATCTGTGAGGACAGCTCGCTAGTGGTAGACAGGTTGTGCGATCGAAGCAGAGGAAAAAACACCGCCGTAGGATGTTTCTACTCCGACTTCGAGGCCCGAAAGGGTCAGTCTGCAGCTAGTATGTTGGGTTCCATGCTGAGGCAGATGGTTAACGGGATGGAAAGGATTCCGGACGAAATATCGCGTGCCTTTCAAGAGCAGAAAAAGGCCATTGGTGGACGCAATCCGCAACTCCCGGATATCGTGAGAATGCTGCAACTCATCACATCCTCGCAGCAAACATTTATGTGCATCGATGCTCTGGACGCATGCACGGGAGTACAACGATTTAAGCTCAGTGATTCGCTTAACCAAATCCTTGAGAAGTCCCCGCGCATGCAAATATTCCTGACCGGAAGGCCTCATATCCGAGCCGAGGTTGAAAAGCGTCTTGCTCAGCGAGTGGTAAGTGTACCTATCAGCCCCACCAAAGGCGATATCATCAGATATCTTCGTTCCGGGCTGGATGAGGACGAAACACCAGATGCCATGGAGGAGATTCTGGAGGCTCACATTCTGGAGAAGATTCCGGAGCGTATATTAGAAACGTTTGTATAGGAAATGATGCTCAGAATCCCACCCCACATTATCAGCTAATACAGGTATTTAGGTTTCTGCTTGCTTCCTTATATATTGAGCCGATCCTCTGAGAATTGACATTATATCGGAGATATGAAAGGCTAAGCGAAATGTCCGAAGAATTAGAGGTGGGAAATGTTTACGAAGCCACGATACAAGGGATAAGGGCCCAAAATGAAGATAGATGGAGGCTCGCAATGGCAGCTTTGATGTGGATTAGTAATGCAGAACGGCCGCTAAAGGCTGACGAGCTCTGCTACGCCCTGGCAGTCGATCCAAGCTCTACGGATTTCAATGCCGACAGCGTCCCTTCGATATCCACAGTAGTGGACTGCTGCCAAGGGCTTATTGCTGTAGATGAGGAGGCATCGACTGTGGGATTCATTAACGTTTCGCTGCAAGAGTATCTTTCCTCCGATCCCGAGATTTTCCTTGTCCGTGAACCTCACTCAGAAATGGCAGAGATCTGCTTGACCTATCGGAATTCCCAACAGGTGAAAGGGCTTTCAGTGGCTCCCTCCCCTGAGGCTCCTGTAACACCCTTCCTACAATATTGTTCCGTATACTAGGGTGTTCATGCGAAAAAAGGACCCTCGGCGCTCGTAACATCACTTGCACTGAATCTGTTTCAGGAATATGATGGCCACATATCCGCTAAGTTGCTTTTTGAACCTGAAGAGCACCTTGATCGTCTGAACCCTAGAACCGATTTCGATGCGGATTTCTGGTTTAGTGGACTAAGCTGCGCATCATTCTTCGGAATTTCTGAAGTTGTAGCTGCTTTGCTGGAGATGAAATATTATGATATCAACGAAGTTGATTTTGATGGGAATACGCCACTTACATGGGCGGCTCTTAACGGACACGGTGAGGTAGTAAAAATGCTAGTCGAGCTGGAGGGGGTCGAACCCGACAAGCCCGACAATTATAGCGGTACACCGCTCTGGTATGCCGCCGCGAATGGACATGAGGGAGTGGTGCAAGTGCTAGTTGAACGAGGAGTCAACCCTGACAGGCCAGATATTGAAGGCAAAACATCGCTCTTGTGTGCCGCCGCGAATGGACATGAAGGGGTGGTGGAAATAGTACTCGGCCGGGCAGGGGTCTATCCCGACAAGCCAGACAATGCTGGCAAAACACCACTCTCGCATGCCGCTGAGCATGGATATGAGAGGGTAGTAGAAATTTTTATTATAAGGGAATGAGTATCGATCGTATGTATGAAAAGCGTATCAGTAGAGAGCAGCAAGAGACTCGATATATTGGAAGTGTTCTGGTTTTCTAACTACTCTTCTACATGTGTGCACGGACAAGACCTTTAAGTACAGAAACCAGAAAACAATGGCTTCCATAGAGATTCTAATCCAATCACCCCATTCCTAGAGCTTCTGGTACGAGCTGCTAACGTCTCATTACCCCGCTTCTTCTCACCGCTCACCCCTCTTTTTACTGACCGCTTACCCCGCTATTCCTCACCGCTTACCCCTCATTTCTTGACCGCTAGTAATCCGTACTGGCTTTCGCACTGTTCACCGGGTTTCAGACTCACCGGTGAAAGGTGCAGTTTCTTTCTAGCTTATTCTAGTGACCGAGGGAAGGTGGGCTCCAGCGATTCACAATACCACCCCTCGCTGGGGCTCCGCTTAGGTATAATGTGGCTGTGGTGGGATTCAGGGTACTCTCGTGTGGTAAGACCTGTGGTGTCTTGTAGTACAAAGGCTGAATAGTCGATCAGCCCTAGACCAATGTTATGCTTAACAAAGACTGGTTGCGGAAGTGGTTTGGTTAATATGTCCACAGTCATCTCACCAGTCGGACAGTATATGAGGGCGATTGATTTGTTCTCCACATGTTCGGGGACAAAGTGGTATTGAATATCGATGTGTTTTGTACATGCGTGGAACTGGGGATTCCGTTCTAGTGTGAGAGCGCCTTGGTTATCAATGTTAATAATGCGTATCTCTTCCAGATGCCCTCTAGGTCCAAGATGTTGTACAATAGCCTGTAGCCGAAGCGATTCCTTTACTGCTTGGGTCAGAGCCATGTACTCGGCCTCAGTTGATGACAATGCTACCGTTGTCTGCTTCTTGCCATTCCAGCAAATCAGAGCTCGGTTCAAGAGAGAAGGTGTAGATACCAATAGACCTCCTATCCTGACCGGATCCCCAATCAGCATCAGTGAACCCGCATCCTAAACCTGTATTCCGTAGCATAGACTGCGATTCGGGCTACCGGCTCGGTATCGGAAAGTCTTTTGAGTGCAGTAAAGTGTGTAATATCCGGATTCATACAGTACAAACTAACTTTCACAACAGCTTAGGAAATGTCGGGACAGGAACCCAGCATTGCGTATATCAATGACCCCACCGCAGATTTGTATTTTCTTTTGTTTGCATGTATGACTTGGAACTCGGGTTCGCCTTTGTCCAGGCAGACATGGGGATCAGCAGGAGTTAGGGCTGGATTGCGGCATTCTAATCCGTGCTAGAGTAGGATTTTCTTGATATATCTCGTCTGTGATAGGTGTAAGGTCCTTTTGTTACAGTTTCTCTCTATTTCAAGTCCCCGGAAGCTGGTCAGTGGGCCGAAGTCTGTCATCTCAAATTTGTCATGTAACTTTCCCCGAATCCAGGAAACTAAGTCCCTAGTCGGTGCCGCACCCACTAGGTCATCTACATACAGTAGTAGTATGACTTGCTTTCCGTAGTTTCTAATTAAACTATAATCGTAATCGCTTCGGATAAAATCATGCAATTTGAAGAAGTTGTTTATCCTCCCATACCATGCGCACAGAGACTGTTTCAAGTCATAAATGGCCTTAATTGATGGGAAGGCGATTGGGGTTTGTTACTCGTGTGCTCTTTTATTTGTCGGAATTGCCACCCCTTCCGGTACTTCCATATATATTGTTTCCTCCGAAGTTCCATTTAAAAACGCTGTTTTCACATCTATCCCCTCAATTTCCCAGTCATTCTCACAACTTAGAGTGAGGAGAGTCCGTATGGTAGTAAATTTGGCCACCGGAGCAAAGGTTTCTTCGTAATGTATTCCGGGTAGTTGAATATACCCTTTCGCGACCAAGCGCGCTTTAAATCTGCAGTCATCCTTTTTTTCGAAAATAGCCAGCGACACCCAATTGGTGTTCGCCCCTCGGGTAATCTCTCCATTACCCATGTCTCGTTCTTAGCTAGTGAGTTTAGTTCAGATAGCCAAGCCCTGCGCCATGTCTCTTTCTGTGTACCACTGAGCGCTTTGGGTAGCGTCTGCGGCTTAGCTTCCTCCTTCGCGGCAAGGAGTGCGCAGTTTGCTAGTGACCCATCTTCCTTGCTTGGGTGCCCCCTCCTTTCCAATCTCCGGGGTAAGGAAGGATTCTGCTTCCGTACGGCCTCTCATGCTCTTCCTCTTATTGCTCGAGAATCTTTGGTACTAGAGAGAGGCAGGCTGGGCCGTATAGTAATAGTTTCCTGAATATAACCAGCCGGAGCAGGCATATCTAGAGGTCGTGTGATCATATCCAAAGTAAAGAAGTCACTTTCACTCCTAGTAGTCATCCTTTTTTCAGGTGCATGTGTTTTGGTGTTGTTTCCCCAACCAATCGTGGTATCGCTTCGCTCATGGTGTTCAAAGACCGTGGTCGATTCGTCAATTATAACATCCCTGGATGTAAGGAATGGCTTCTCCTTCGGTTCATATAGCCTGTATACCCTGGAGCCGGAACTCTCCTCATATGCTACAAGTAGGCACTTTACTGATTTTAGATCTAGCTTATGTCGCTTTTCTTTGGGGATATGCACCCAGGTGGTTGAGCCAAAAACTCGCAAATGCCCCACACCAGGTGGCTTACCAGTCCATTATTCAAGAGGTGCCATATCCTTATGGCTTCGTGAGGGTAGGTGATTGTGTATGTGGGCAGCGGTGAGTACTACCTGGCCCCAGAATTCCTTTCCTAGTTGTGCTTCTTCTAAGATACAACCTGCATTCTCCATGATTGTTCGGTTGGCTCTTTCTGCCCGGCCATTTTGCTCTGGGAATATGGTGGACTAACAATATGCTGTATCCCCGCTTCCTTTAGATACATCATGAATGTCTTGTTGGGGTATTCACCTCCACAGTCACTTTTGAAAGGAGTTGGTTTGTTTCGCGCTGCTCTTCTCCGCTCGAGCCCTATACACTTGAAAGGCTCAAAGTGCTGCGTCCTTTGTTCGTAGTAGTGAAAGGCTAACTCGTCCGCTTGTCTCGTCGAGAAAGGTTATAAAATATTGTTTGCCACTGAGTCCGATAGTCTGCATGTGACCACATAGGTGTGCATGGATTACTTCTAGAACCTTCTCCGCCGTTACCCTAACATCGGTTCCTGCCTTCTTGTGTCGACGCCCCATAGCACGTATTCCACATATGGTAGTGCTTTGTTTCCCAAGGTCACTCACATCCATATCCCGTACCCTGGAAGCAATATAGTTGACTGACGAATGATCTAGGGTTCGATGGCACAACCTCCGGTGCCAGATATCTATAGTTGCGCTTTACACTCGGTTTGTTGTAAGGCCTATGTTTGCCTCTACCCTTGCGTCTCAAATTTCTGTATCTAATCCCTGAACTAAGTAATAGAGATGGCCAAGTTGTTCTTCTAGCTTTGTTCGAATACCATTTCGGCTAATCGTGTAAGTAGTAGGCCCGAATTCGACAAGGTATGCGGCATCAACCATGCGTGATACAGACACAATGTTTCCTTCTATGTCTGGAACATGCCATACATCGCTTAGAGTTATATTAACCGCCTCAGTAGCTACAGTTATCTCTCCTATTCCTTTTGCTTGAATCTTAATCCCATCCGCAATCGTAATGGCCTGTTCTGCCCTCACTTCTGTGTAGTTGGAAAAGGCTTCTTGGCTTCAGCATAAGTAGTGACTCGCTCCAGAGTCAATGATCCACCCCATTCCTGGTATGGCAGGTGTATTCTCGGCGAGAAAGGTAAACTCCCTTGACCCCATGGTCGTTCCAATTCCCCCATCTTGAGACTATCGCTTAGAGCAGTCCTTTTTCCCGTGTCCTTCCTTGCCAGAATAATGGCACTTGGTTCCTACAGTAGAGCGTATCTTACTCGATGCTGTACTGCCTCCGCTCCTACCACGAAATCCTCAGCGATAGCCCCCTCTTCCGCGACCATATACCTGAGAGACAGGACGGGCTGAAGAAACTCAGTAGTTTGGTCGATTGCGGATTGCTGCAAAAGCGATTTGGCTACTAGCAGTTATGCCATTGTCTTGTGTCTGGTGGGATATTTGGCCAATGTGCCTCCTTGCTGACTCCGGTAATAGACGGCCAACCATGACATCAAATGTGATCTGATCGGTACGTGATTGAAGGGCCATAACGAGTGGCTCGTATGATTCTGGCAAGCTTAGGGTGAGTATAGTGACAAGTTCACTATCATCCAAGCATTTGCCATCTGGTAAGAGGCCCTGTAGCTGGTTGGCTACCTCACTGAACTGGTTTAGATGCTGGGCCATATCTTGCCCTTCAGCGATTTTTAGACCCCACAGGCGCTGCATCAATACCATTCTCCCATTTGTTCCGATGCCTTGGTGCACCTCCTTTAGCGCTACCCATGCCTTGTATACAGTTGTGGCATCCTGTATATGGGGAATTTGGGAATCTTTGAGGTTTAGTGTGATGACCGTGAAGGCCTGATCATCCTTTGCAGTACCAACTGGTGTAGTACTCTCCTCTATCGCTTCCAATAGATCCTTCTCCTTCAGAATTCTAATAATTGGAAAACGCCACGCGTTATAGTTGCTCTGACCTGTGGCCATTGAGTCATCCAACTTCTCGATGGACTGGGTGAGGGAGGTAGTGCTGCTGTGGCTGGTCTTGCTCTGTGTGCTGCTCTCGCCACTATCGTTATTTTGGGTGGTCATTGGGCCAGGCTTGATACGTGCTCCGTTTGCGGAAGTCTTGATATGTCCTCCTTCAGTGGAAGGCTTGAGATGTGATCTTTGGAGAGGTTCTAGCTCTGTTTGAGACGATCAGCTCAGGTTAGATAGCGCTCTCCAGGCTCATAAACTTTTATTATTAGGAAATGAGTATCAATCATATGTATGAAAAGCATGTCAGTAGAGAGCAGCAAGAGACTCGATATATTGGATGTGTTCTGGTTTCCTAACTACTCTTCTACATGTGTGCGCGGACAAGACCTTTAAGTACAGAAACCAGAAAACAATGGCTTCCATAGAGATTCTAATCCAATCACCCCATTCCTAGAGCTTCTGGTACGAGCTGCTAACGTCTCATTACCCCACTTCTTCTCACCCCTCACCCCTCTTTTTACTGACCGCTTACCCCGCTATTCCTCACCGCTTACCCCGCTATTCCTCACAGCTTACCCCTCATTTCTTGACCGCTAGTAATCCGCACTGGCTTTCGCACTGTTCACTGGGTTTCAGACTCACCGGTGAAAGGTGCAGTTTCTTTCTAGCTTATTCTAGTGACCGAGGGAAGGTGGGCTCCGGCGATTCACAATAGAAATACTACTCGCTCGGGAAGAGGTGACGCCTAACAAGCCAGACGACCGCGGGGACACACCTCTCATGTTGGCAACGACGAATGGACATGAAACAGTGATAGAGCTACTAAAGCCGCAATAGTTTACCGATGTGCATGGCGGGAAGAGGGTGGTAGGAGTACGAAAGCCTCGCTTAGTGGAGACTTGCTGCGCGATTTGCGTCCTAGGAGACAGCACCGTGTTGAAATCACTTTCACTTCTAGCATGATAGAGCTTAGTTGATTGATGATAAATTGGTTTCTATGTACTGAGTGTGGTAGAGTCTGGTCTGTGGGGTGAAAGTGTTCTATTCTCAGAATGTTGCAGCCTATTGCTTGCGGATTCGTCCTATGGTATTTCATTTTCCTCTGTCTGCAGATTCATACCTGCGTATTCTTTTGTCCTGTGCTGTTTTATTTAGTCATTTATTTCTTCTCCCGTATACTGTTTTTCCTGAGAGTGGAAAGGGAGGCCGGCTAGCGCAAGAATTCTTGTGGCAATAGCTAGCCCCTGGGACCTTATCCAAGTGAAGAGACTGGTTATGAATGTTAGGATTCAGCGAACAGTAGTGTGACATGCTTCGCAGATTCTGACCCCTGCTACCGCCCTGAGTATGGATGATGGGAGCCTAACAGACAGGATTTTTCTGTCACTCATCACTCCTACTTGTCTAGCGATTTATTGAATAGCATAAAACACCCTAGACAAGAAACTACCAACAAAGCATATTGCTTGCCCCATCTAGTATTCAGCGATCATAATACTCCTAGTAAAGGGATCTTAACAAGCCAGCGCCCCAACAGTAGGCTTGGTAAGATCGGCAGCAAAAAGAATCCAAGGACAGTTTGCTAAAAGTCTGCATGGAGGTAACTGAGCTCTTCTCTGTCGGAGGATAGTTAAGAAGCGGTGCGACAATCAAACGCTCGAATCAGAATAGGGCTAGACTATAAGAAATTATGAGGGGTCATCCGCTGTGTGTGTGTGTGGCGGCGAAGCGTGCTTTGGGAAACGGAGGAAGATATATATAAAATATAGACTTATAATTCAGTGACAGGCACCTCTCACAACTAGGGGCAGATGGAGCCCTTAGATACAAAAATGATGGAGATTCTTCCAAGAGTCTCCTGATACAGAATTTCTTCCATCTCCCACGACCTCTCTTTTCCCCTTATTCCCCCACTTTCCTTGACCGCTTTCCTTCACCCCTTTCCCAGCTTGGTGAATCTAAACAGAACTCATAACTCCCCGGTTTCTCCTACTCATAGCACTCTTCCCAACATGATAGAGATTGTTGCCTGTACGGTGCTATCTAATAGTCCGTCAGCTGCTGCTTCCAAGAAAACTGTTTAAGAAAATAACAAACCCTTCCAAGAGAATAACGGGATCTGAGAAGTATCCTTCCCTAACGGGAAAAAAATTAGGGTGGATGCCGCCTATCAAGTTAATAGGCTATGATGGATGGAGAGTATTGTGGTTCTTATTCTTCTACCTCGCCCGGAGGAGTCCTATATATACACAATCTCTACTTTACAGAAACACTTTTGTTCCCATCGTGCAACTGTCCATCTATCTTCCTCTCAACCTTTCGCATCTCCCAATGAACTCCTTCAAACTTCTTTCCAAACGGTTCCCCCTTCCTTCTCTTTAGTCGTCTCATCCTCCTACAGAATTTCCTTCAGCTACTGCAATCCTTAACACTGCTGATACCTTCCATTGTTTCCCAATCGTTCCAGTGCGACACCCTTCTTGCTCCATCTCTTAGCGTACCTTAGTTCCAAATTTCGGACTCCTCCTAGTGTCAATTCCCAAACCGTTCTAACTCCCTAGTACGTTTCCTGACTGTTCTCAAAACATCTCCGCTGCAGCTAACCTTCCCACAAAACAACCATCGCCTCAACTACCATAATCTGCTACCCGTTCCAAAACCTAACTCTCCTCATCCAAACATCTAGTGTCGTAGCAGTGTTGAGGATATGGAACCTTCGCGAATAATTTAACAGCCTAGACACAAGACCAAGTGGGACGTCTCGGGGGACGCAACGGAGGATGCAGCAGGGGACGCCTTGGCATTCAATCCTGCTGGATAATGGTAGGTTTGGGTTTGGGTTAGATACCTAGGGCACTTGAGACATTTTCTGGCATTTTGTAGCACACGATTACGTATACCATGTATATTGTATTTCTATTTGTTGGTATTTCTAATACTGTATATTGGATATATGAGAGGAGAAATCCAAACACAAATTGATAGTAAACATAATACGAATATATGATACTTACACTATGAAGATATTGAACATATGCACTCGTGGATTATATGATGAATAGACAAAACTTGACGAAGCAGTGGATTAAACCTATTTTACAGTGCTACCCTTCCATAGTTCTTCCAAGGCGTCCCCGTGGCGTCCCCGGAGGTGTCCCACTTGGTGTTGAGTTTAGACGGCATCCACAATACCAAGGGTTTCAAACTGAGACTCGTTGCGCTGGCTTTCTTGGGCGCACTGACGGACTAAGGGATACTTTATGATCCGGAACCGAAACCCTGGGGTATTAGCTTACCCTTGTCGACAGGTGATGCTAGTAAGGAGGGTGGAAGCCTGGCGTTCCTGGGTTTCTCGGGACCAATCCCTCTGAGGATGGTTGAACGGTGTGAGCAGGATGGTAATTCTGAAAAATGTTAGTACCGTTTAGGGAACTAAAAATGTAAATGCCTCATATTTGCATGAATGGATGTAAGGCGAGGGCGGTTATGTTTACCATATTATTCCCAACAGGAGGGCCATTCGTATTGTTCGTAATGTTTGTATTGCTCGTAGTGCTTGTATTGTTCGTAGTGTTTGTATTGTTTGTATTTTCGGTATTACCGATATTGATATTACGGGTGCCAGTGACAGAAAGGGTTGTGGAAGGATTATTACTAGTAACGGAGAGGGTGGATACATGGGGATCTGTCAGTGGGTGAGTGGTTGGGCGATCTTGCTGTGGAGGGGTCGCTGGGCGAGCTGGCGCTGGGAGGGTGGCTGGGGTATGTGTGACCTTCTGAATTTCAGGGAGCCCTAGGAGATGGCGAAAAAACTAAGAATATATTAATATGATTAATGAGAACAAGTAGGGGGTCGACGTGCATTGATAAAGCTTAAAGGTAAACAAGACATCAAATCACGATGCCGCTCGTGTCGGTAAGCCAGAACCGCTATAAGAAGAGTAAGGGCACCGAAAACAATTCCCAGTACCACCGGTAATGTATAGCCATTGCCATCATCCCCTCCTTTGGTTTCCGTTTGGTTGCGTTTGTTGAATTGCGATACTAGGCTTTGTGTGGGAACCCATGGATTGGGGGGCATGATGGCTCAAAATGATGCAACCTTCCGAGATTTAGCGATATTGTGCTTTGGGGGTAGGGAAGGCAATAAGTACTGGTTGGACAAGGGATTCCGCAAGGCTGATTATTTGAGAACGGTTAGGTAGAGAGATGGAGGGAGTTTTATAGAAGCAAGTAGTGGTGAAAAGGGTTCGGAGGGAGGGGTGGGACGGGAAAAATACGGGTGATGGGCAATGTTGGCCCTGTAGGGGTTGGACCTGCATACCCTAGGTGTGTCGCTGACGAAGTGCAAGCCGGTAACGAATGCTCCACCGGATGGCGCTTGGAAAAAAAGACCTTTGAATACCCGGGTAGAGGAATTTAGCCCCCGGGTTGGAAAGTTTTTATGCAGGATTTTCGAGTCGAGAAACTTAGGTGTGTGTAGCGCTTTTTTTTCATATAAAACTGACAGATCAAGGAGAAATTGGGCGCTCGGAAAACGCCTTTTTCAACCCCGGGGCTCAATTCCTCTAATGAGCCTCGCATTTCATTTGTTGAGTGAGTATCAGCTGAGAAAGAAAGGGTAAATGGATTTTTATCATTTGTAGAATGCAGTAGCTCGTCTGGAGAGTGAAACCTCCAATGACGAAAACTAGGGAGTGCGGAGGAGAACAGCAACGCAGCATGGTATCAGATATAAGCGAGCCAAGTGCCCAGGCTAAAGACTTGAACCAGCACAAGTATCCCCTCTGATTGCAGCATGCGGTAGAATAATCGGAAATTTTTGAAAAAGCTTCTGTTTTTTGTCTGTTTCTTAATCGGTGAGTTCAATGTGCTAGAGCCAATTGAGCATAAGCAACTTCATTTCTGACCATTCATCTCTACATTCCAGGTTTTTTCGTTCCCGCACGGATGTACAGTCGCCACAAGAAAGGAACGGAAAATTAGTTGGACTATTTTTCTTTTAATGCAGGTTTCTGGCAAGCATTTTCAAATCCTGTACTGTAGAAGTAGTATTGGCTGGGTGGGGGATGTGTCATGCTACAATGATCTAATTGCCGTTACAACCATATCATAATCCTCCTTGGTTTCCGCAGATCTAATCCGGACATCGTCCAGTAACTTGCTTGCCGCGACTGCACAGTACTCGGGTAGGGTACAGCACATCGCAACGGAGCCGAAATGGTATTATATCGTGCCCAACAAAATTAACCGCAGGCAAAACTTCAACAATGACAACTAAACTCCCCCACCAACTTCACTATTGTGAAGATCAAAATATATATATTATGTATATAAAACATAAATATATAGTAGAATACATAGTAGAAATTAGCGTTTGATTTAGTGGAATATTTTGGGGAGGCGTTGAAACTACGGAGTGATGAGGAGGGTTGAATTGCTATCGGAGGTTTATGTGCAGTTAATATTGTCAACGGATATTATCTTTCCAGCCCCTGCAGCAGCACCCTTTCGGTTGCTGAGCGAGGCTATCTAGCCAGCCGGTCTCCGTGATCGCAAAATGTTAACAAATCAGGTTAGCAAGAGCGAGCTTACGGTCATGGACAGTGCCACGTCTAACTTTTTGCTTTTTTTTGTCAATTCCGCGGTTTATTCGTGCCTGTGTACTGTAAGGTCCATGAGCAAGAGTAACCGAACATTCGGCGCTGCCCCTTTCCACAACATGTAGCATGGCAACCCAGCTCCTCTCTCCCGAATCGATCATACCTTTACCACAACCTAAAAACCTCCATAAAGCAGACAAAAGGTATTAATTAAGATTATCTATTTTTAAATATTGCTTCGGTAGCGGTTTGATATTGTACATTAGCATAAATAACCGAACATCACTACTCAACGGCTCACACTCGTTTGCCAGCGCCAAACTCAACGGATGACTACAAAACCGCAGCTAAAAAAATATTTCAAAACACTTAAAAATAAATATATCATAACTACCACCTTGTTCGTCATCCATTTACTTTATTGAGATTTGTTTTGTTGTGGTAAAAGTATGGTGGGTTTGGGAGTGAGGGGCAGGGTTGCGATGCAATGCAGTCGAAGATTGTAGCGCCAAATATTTGGTTACTTTTGCTCATGCATAGTACAATAGCCACAATCCCTAGTGGTCACTGGATCAAGGCGGGCTTACAGAGGTACAGCGTGTAAGTTTTGTAGGTTACACAGGGGGTGAGGGTGGCAGTCCTGGTTTGTGGAACCTACAAAACTTACACGCTGTACCTCCGTAAGCCGCCCTATGCGGGAGTATCCAGCCAACAACCATCCCGCAAACTGCCGGCAGCCGCGCCCACCGGCAAACATTACTCCCACCCTAGGGAAGGACGAGACACGCAGAGCCACCACCCACCACAAAGGAAGGTGGGGTAACTCTTCACGGTAACTCGTACTCTCGATCCTCCAATTACCCCGAGTTGAGGTTGAACTTTTCTGGTTAATCGCTGTAATCACGATGGGTGCAGATGCAGGATTTGGAAAGCTCGAGAATCTGCGTGTCTTATCCGTCTATGAGATAGAGATTACAGTTTAGGGGAGTCAACTTTGCTAGTGCATTAACTTGTTATCCTGTGGTACCCCTAGCCGCATGCGCAAAGTAATCAGCTGCGTCAGCAATGGCCAGAAACAGAATCCCGAAATACCTTCATGGAGAATTCCATGAGTAAGAAAGATCCCTTGAATCTTTAAAAGCAAGGTAGCACCTTTCTGGAATGTTTCAAGTTAAGTTAGCTGCACTATTAGGCTATGCCGGTGCTTGCCCATATACGCGGAAGAGTTTGTGGCGGGCCAAGCTGCCGAAGATCGAAAAACATTTTGGGAGTGCCAGGGGAAGTGGATTGGTGTCAGATGCCGGTATGTGCCCCAAGGCAAAATATTAGGTGGTGGTCATTGGGGAATTTCTTGTGTGCCACTTGAAGATACTTGTAATGGGATTCATTTATTGGATAATTCACCCTCTTGTGGTTAATGTGTTACATAGTACGGCGCTTATAATGCTCCGAGGACACGGGCTTTAATGAGAGAGGTTGTTGCAACTTTCACGCGCAACAGCCGAACTTATGTATTTGGCGAAAAAGCCAGGGTCATATCATGTAAGAAGCTTGATATACTTTAACTTGAAACACATGATATTATCCCCACCAATTGTGTTTCTGGTGTAATCAGAGAATGGGTTTGTAGCGTCGGCCACCGAGGTTGTGGTAACCTATAGATCTAACTGGGTTCACCTTGTTGGCTGTATTTAGAGGTTTGTGTTGGCAGCTGGCAAGATAGTACCGTAAAAACTGGAATAATCGAGTTGTGTGTTGTGTAGTCTGAGTTGCCCCCTCTGCTAAGGTCTGATGTTTTTTTTGTTTTTTTTATCTCTCAGATAGGCTGCGCCGTTCTGTTTTTGCCACATTTTTCGCCCCTTCTACCGGTACTCGCCAATTCATAAAGTATCCTGATATAGAGAAACCATTTGGCGCTAACAGAGATTTATTTTCTGGTATAGTCTACACAATTTACGGCTACTAGGAGCCCAATTGCGGGGAAGAAACTTTAAGAGACGATATAACTATCTGGCTTGGCGCCAAGAGACCTTCTCTATATCCGGATACCTTATGAATTGGCGAGTATCATATAACAGGGAATCCCTAATGACATGGCGCACGACTCGATTATTCCGGTTTTTACGGTATTGTCCGAGACTGGTTGGATAGGCTAGGCAGGGTTCCTAATGGTTCGCGGAAGACTGGACTGAACTAGCTTGTTAGGTCGAATTCCAGTCTAGTCTAATGGTGGAAGTTAGACCAACTGGAACAGTCAAGATTATCGGACCTGACTCGGCCAGGATTAGTCCGACCAGGCCTGCCAAGTCATATGATATGCATGGCCCTTTGACACAATTAGCATCATATTTTACTTTTTACTATTTTATAACAATATATTATGTTCAAATAAAGCTTTTCTCAAAATTAAACTCGTTGTTTCCACAGATTATAGCTCGCTTAGATTCAATGTCAATGACTGGTCCCAGACTAGTCTTTATACAAGAGTGGATAGTCATGTGATATCGCTCACTTAGGGTGCTGAAAATTTTTGATACTCGTGAACCTATTTTAGCCGCCCCCACTACTGATGATCCTGGTCGTTCCAAGACTTGACCGGCCGGACTATTCGGAACCCTGAGGCTAGGACCTAGAAAGCCCCACATATTACCTATTATGAGATACCACCTATATATTATAGTAGCGAGAAGGACGGTACAGGCTTCACACCCTTTGGGTGGCTAATCCGAGTATTCTACGGCACCGGTGAGGTGCGTATAACGCTTGCGAGTCTGCGATGAATCCGGTAGGCCCCCTTTTTCTTCCTCGAGACCCAGCTTCTGTTCCGCTCTGGGGGGCTCACACACGCCAGCCATAATCAGCATCTCCTCCTCTTCTACAGAGCGAGGGATGAGGGGCGGAAGATGTTTCAATATATAAGCAATCATAGCACCAGCATTTGCAATAAGAGGAATTCCCTTAATGTACCACAAATCTATACTTTTACTAATGATCGGTTTCCACTGCTAACTTGGTCATCACACCTAGCTCCCGGACTGCGAGACTGGGACATTCAGAGCACTGGATGAACTATGGGGTGGAATGGCTCATAGAACCCGAGGAATTCAGAATATTCTGTAGTTTAGATGCGAATAGGTAAAGCTATAGCGCTGTTGTGTTTTGCTATGGCGATCTGAGGGCCTGCAAGAGGTTTATTAGGTAACGGAGATTAATCTCTCGTGAAAGAAAGAGGTGACACTTTGTTGACAAGCCGCGAGGATAGTTCGCTAGTAGTGGACAGGTTGGCGATCAGAGCAGAGGGCAAAACCCTACGGTAGGATGTTTTTGCTTTGATTTGGGGCCCGAAAGGGTCAGTCTGCAGCCTGTATGTTAGGTTCCATGCTGAGGCAGATGGTTAACGGGATGAAAAGGATTCCGGACGAAATATCGCGTACCTTTCAAGAGCAGAAAAAGGCCATTGGTGGACGCAATCCACAACTCCAGGATGTCAGTGTTTGCAGCCATCCAATCCATCCGTCTTCGGGTTCGGACGGGACGGACTACGGCTGATAGTTCATCTTTTTGGGGATGCTAGGACGGACAACTCCCGGGAAGGTTAGGACCGGACGGGCTGTAGGGGACTATAGTCCTAATGCTTGGACCTCCGGTACTAACCGAAGTTGAAATTATGCACTTGCGAACCAATCATATAGCATCATGAGGCATCATTCGTGCTGTTCCCCTGGACGGTTGGGAACACTGCGAATTGTTGCCTGCGTCGTCCTAAACCCAATGAGGGGGAACTAAATGCCCCGGGCGTATTGGAATACCCTAGCAGGATGCTGCTCGAGGGGGTGGAAGCATGGGCGTACTAACATACCACATAGTTAAAGCCTCTCGGAGAGGTCGAATATTTTCTGCGGTAGGGTTGCGCTGGAAAAAATGTTAGAAATATCCATGTGATCATGAACGTGGGTGTTGCATATTTTCATGAGAAGGGGTAAAGGGAGAGCTGTTATGTTTACCCTCATATCTGCTACCAGGGTGGGGCCCCCTCGGTACCAACAAGCGTTGGCCACGGTCGGGGGCTCCCGTAGGGCCCCACTGGGCCACTGCCAAGAGCCCAGGACGGAGCGGGACGACGAAACACCGTCCGCTCTCGTCCGGGAGACCTTAGGACAGCGGGCCCTGCAATGTGAGACAAATTATCGTCAAATACTGTGGGGGACTACGGGGGACTGCCGGGTAAAGTTCCTCTGCGTCATTCAATAATTTCGTGTGCCAAACAGAAGTAGAGACTTGTGTAAAGGACAATAAAAGAAGTGTTATTCTTTTCCAACCATTAGAGGGAGTGCACTCCTATTGTATAGACTCCTTCCCAATATCCAACGATTGCGAGAAACGGAAAAATACATCCGAAATATGAATGACTGTGGGGATAATGATGAAGCCCGGTATCCATCTCCATGATTCCTGATATCTTCCCGCGCGTAAGAACCTGCATTAAAGAAAGTCTTTCACGCAATCAACCATTGTGATGCTACAACCTAGCATCCTTAATAGCCACCAAGTTTCATTTCTATCCCTGGTCCCATGAATCAAAACCGGGTTAAGACAGAGAAAAGCGAGCGACAAGGAAAAAACACCAAAAACAAAGGAAAGAATACGGTGGTAAATCATACTAGTGGGTAAAACGAAAAAATACAAAGATAATAGGAAAAAGGTGGGTGACCCCCAGTGACTTATGTCGGGTTGGTACAACCCATTGCCAAATGGGCAAAGCGCGACGAACCCAACCACGGGGGGTAGGCCGGTATGCCTGGGAGGTTGGTGGATTATGGTTTTTCCGGTTGCCAGAACAGCGTAGGGTCATAGCTCTCCAACGCACGGCCCATGGAAGCTTACTACACGAGTCCCCCTTTCTGCTTCTCCATACCAGATCAGAACCACTCTTCTGACAGCTCGCGTTCGTTATTTCTCGTGTTCCTTATTGCCCTCAAACCACTATATCTACCCATTCAAAGCCACGCCTCCCCGGATTTAGCCACTAGCCACCACCCCAAATACACTATAACCCCCAGAAGAGTTTCCACACATGGAGGCCCCTCCTCAGGGGCTATCAGGCCAAGGGCACCAGCAGGAGTAAGGAAGAAGAGGCGTATCCGACCAGCCCCAAGCCGTTATGGCCAACAACAAGATCCAGATGAGAGTACCTGCGGGACCGAACCTACACATCTCACATCTAGCAATACTGAGGAACCCGAGGAGAGCACCACCCAGTACTGCCAGTCATTCACGGACAATGAACGGATACAGATCTCGTAGTCCCTGCCCCTCCAACACGATCTCACCAGAGCCGGCCACCCCAATATCACCAAGGATGTAGATAGCCACACCTTATCTCGCTCCCCCTCAGATATACCAATCAATCTCACTATGGTGCGTGAACTCCGCCGCTCACACAAACAGGATATTGTCAACCTAGTGGTCTTCCAACTCAACTCAAATAACCACCATCCCCAGGGTCCCACCCCCCAGCATGCCCAGCAACTCCCTATACCAACCCAAGGCACCCAGCCCCACCAGCCCAACTCGAGACACAGTAGAATAGTTGCACTAGAAAGCCGAGTGGCCAAACTCGGAAAGCGAAGGGAGCAGGGCTTGGCTGATATAAGGGAACCAGGGCTCTCGGAATGTACGCCCACCCCAGCCCCCATTCCCACACCAGAGTGAGAGCGCATCAACTATCGCAGAGTCAGTGGAGGTACTATTCCCAGGGGTCGAACCTGGTACCCTGGTACAGATTATCGAAAATAGGTTCAAGGCGACAAATATCTACGGGTTTCTAGCTAGTGAAAAGAAGCCAGCCGAGACACAAAGAACGATTAGCATCGGAGGCATTGAGTTTCCACAAGCCAAAAGGGATGGCAGATAGAGCGAGTATCGTATCAGCAGCTTCTTCAAAGCCTGGGGGGCCTACTCAGGAATCCTGGTGAAGCTAGCACGACTCTGACTCCAAGGGGACCTCGCCACAGCACTGTCTATATACACCATGAACCTGTACGACTTACTGGAAAAGTATGCATGGGAGGGAGTGATGGCTTACCACTTCCAATTCCACGGCAAGAGGGTTGCTAGTGGGAAAAGCATTTATCATGCAAGCCAATCGCGACTCCTTGACAGTGAGCTTGTAGCCTCAAAATGTTTTGCGCTTCCAGCGCCACGAGGCTAGGGCCACAAAGCAATAAGCCAGCCACCAGCTCTCTCCGCCGGATACACGAGCTCCCTATACCCCGAAATGTGCTAGGAGAAGCATATCAGCCGGTCGGCAGGAGCCATACATGAAGTTTGAGCCAGCCCCAACATGTGAGAGACAACACAGGGTCCATACCAGCTATAGCACCACCATGCAGAAATTGGAACCATAGGGAGTGCCGATTCACCCCCGGCAGGTACCAGCACCCGTGCGTTCCCTGCGGTGGCAAGCACCGTGCAGCACAATGCCCCACAAGGACTGGATACCAAGGGCCCAATAAACGTTAACCGTCCCAGCTACCCCCATCGTTCTCATGCCATTTCCTAGCCACTTCCTATACTCCTAGACCGCGTATTTCCCCTTGCAGAATACTTAGCTCACTGCTACCCAAGCAGCTCATATTCCAATCACTCATTTAGCGGAGACACCCCACAGCCCAAGCAATAGTTGCCTGCCCCCCAAACCTAATATAGCATCCGCACGCCCTAATCCATCACTACATTATCCACGATTTAGCAGCCATGGCCTGCCAATGCCTACCGGGAAACTAAGAGGAGGAGGATGGGGTAAGCTCACACAAGATTACACAAACCCCGATGTCATCACAGCTGTCTTAGGCATATGCACCTTCGGTGCAACAATAGGCAAGGAAGGTTACCGCAATACTACCACAATTCACCCCAACCTAAAGACTGCTATAGCAGAGGCCCCAACTGTCTCAGCCGATATACTATTACAGCCCAATAAATCGCGCCTAGAAGTCTGCCCTGATCTTAACAGCTTACCAAGCCACTGGACAGCATCTCCGCTAGGCATAACAGATAAGGCAGAAGGAAGCAAGACGAGAATCCATCACCTATCTTACCCACTAGGAGATATTAGTGGGATTAATGCTGGAATCACAGAGCATTATGGCGCTATTCAATTAGGCAGGATCGAAGACACGATTCAGGTTGTTGAACTATTTGGGAGAAACAGCATACTAATGAAGCGCGACTTTGAGTCCGCTTTCCACCCCATACCCATATCGCCAATAGACCATCCACTCCTCGGGTTCCAATGGGAGGAGGCATTTTATGCAGAACATTTCCCGCCATTTGGACTGCGTACTGCTCCATATCAGTTCAACCTCGGTGTGGAGGTTTTCCACTGCATTCTGGAACAGCAACTCCAAATGGCAAATATCACTGCTACAATAATCCACTACCTCGAGGATTATTTGTTAGTCTTAGACCCAGGAGCGATAGTCAATCTCAAGAGGTCTAGCAAAATCTTTACTACACTTTGTGCGCAGGTGGGATTGAGAATAAAAACAGGAAAAAAATGAAGAGGGAACTGCCATGAGCTTCACCGGGTTGGTACTGGATACTGGTAACATGGTATTTCGACTCCCTGATAAGAAGCTACAAAAAGCATGCAAAGTCATCAGGAAGGTGTGCAAAAGCCGATCCCTCTCGCTGCATGATAGAGAGAAGCTTACTGGATATCTGAACTTCATCTCCACTATTGTTCCTCTAGGAAGGACATTTCTTCGCCGTCTCCACAACATGGAGCTGTATTTCCCCCGACGAACAGCCAAGTACTATAAACAGCGGATCTCCGGCGAGACGCATGAAGATCTTGCCTGGTGGTCAGAGACACTATGGCATCGACCAGAAACATCAATCGCAACAAGAAGGCCTGTGTTACAATCCTCTTTTCCCCGGGTGATACTTGCAGTAGGTAACCGATATTCTCCTAACTATCCTTTCTTCTTTGCCCGATAAATTGTTGCGATAGCTAAGTCTGTTGACTACTATGTAGCAACGTTGATCGCTAGGCTCATATAAGACAGTCATGGCTTGATCCTCAGTAACGTGATAGATAAAGATCTTTGTATTGAAAGTATAGTATATGAAAGAAACTTAGATGGTTGCGTGAAGAACCCAAATCCCATGCCTTTTTTTCTTTTTTTCTTTTTTTCTTTTTTATCATGCGTGCATTGTTTGTAGGTACAAGAAGCTTCGTGTAGCGCTAGCTATGGATAGAACAAAACCTATAAATCAAAACAAACAACAAAAGAAACTATCCTTTCCTGGTCCACCGCGTTTACTGAAAGTACTTAGGCCAAAACCGTCTGCCTATCGATCCCTACGGAAACAAAATATAAGGAAGTTACAACGCTAAAACTACTTCTCGTCCAGGCGTTTCTTGCAAGGAAAGTTATACGAAGGAAAACAAAACATCCAGTCTCCACAAAAGGAAAGGCCAACAAAACCTCCGCGGGGAACCATGCTTCTACTTTGGGGAAGGCGGGGGGCGGAACGGGTGGAATAACGGTCAGGGAGCATGTCCAGGGGAAAACCGGTTTTCGTGTCTGTGATATACTCGGCTAGTGCTCGTATGAGGATGGGGTGGGACCATGTTGTCGCGTCATGCGCCAGGGAGGGGACATCTTTCAGCAGGAGGTCTCGGACCCGTTTGCGGGCAGGGCAGGTAAGGATGGCATGCTGGAAGGACTCGGGTCCAATGTCGAATCGTGGGCAGGTTGCGTCTGGGTCCTCGTTGGACCATGAGGAGTGGGCGGCCAGGTAACTCTTTGCCGACCGCATTTGGTGGATTCTTCCCGCCACAAACTTACCCAGCCCCATAAAGGAGTGTGGGGAAAGGGAGGGGGGGGTATTCGTAGTATGGGGGTGTGGGGTCGTCGGTGATCCAGTCTTGGATGAGCATGTTCCAAGCAGGGGTCCGAAGGGCCTGGTATGTTTTCCTCATGAGGTCTGGTGGGGGAATGTCTGTGCCCGGTGGGCGGGGGACGTGTAATACAAGAGGAAGGCGCGTAAGGCCCTCCTGCAGGGGCAGGGTGAGGTCTGCCAGGGGGGCAACGGGGAGGTGCTTCCTTATCGGTGGAGCGGGGACCTTCGTGCGCCAGCTGAGGGGGAGCTAAACGGAGGAGAGGCCTATGGTGAGGTGCCAGGAGGCATCCTGGGCCCGGAAGGAGGAGAGAGAGGGGAAGGATTGTGGGGATATGGCCGTGGCCGGGTTGGTGTTAGGGGGGGCGCAGGCGACTGTGAGGGCAGCAAGGCGCCTCTTGTATCAGCAGTATGAGACAAGGGTGGGGAGGCAGGCCTCGCGGGACTGGATGGAGGTGGGGGTGGAGAAGAAGTTGTTCGTGGTCCATCTTTGGACCCTGTGCCAGAAGCTGTTCATGCCTCTGAGCGCTGGGTAGTTTGGGGTGAGGAGGTCCGCTCCGTAAGCGAGTATGGGTAGGAGGAGGCCATTGGCGAGGCGATGGCGAAGGAACGGTCTGAAGCCAGCTCCGGGGGAGGAGAGGCGTTTGACAAAGGAGAAGATTGCCTGTGCTAGGGAGAGCCGGTGCCTGTAGTGGTGAGCCGTATTGAAGGAGGGGGTGAACCAGTATGCCAGCCATCTGAGAACTTGGGAGGGCCGGAAGAGGTGGTTTTCCAGTTCGATCGGGGCATGCAAGGGAGGTGTCCTCTTCCTCGGGGTCCGCCAGTGGATGAGTTCGGTTTTGGGGACCGAGAAGGACACGCCAATGTCCCGGCCTTTTGCTGCTATTGTGGAGAAGAGAGCTTGTAGGCAGCGTATGTTGCACCCAAATCCCATGCCCCGAGGGTGCCCTTATATAGGGGTTCTTCCCTCAACCCTAACCCTGCGTGACTCATACTCTCACGTCACGCGACTCATGACTCATAGTGAGTCATAGTGGGAAATCCATCAGCTGACTTGTCCGCGTCAGCTGCGCCTTATCTCGTAACCAATCAAAACTCTTAAAACAAGTCATGTGCCCTAATTGGGTAACATGCCTGAAAGCCATGACTCATAACTATGAGTCATGTGCGAAATACATAAAACATATGACCACAATCGTGCGTCATGTCAAATATCACCCAATTATAATAAACCAATGACACGCTATTGCGTCGTCATGTAAAATCCTATAAGTCAATTGAGCTCATAGCGTGAAAGATAACAAACCGATGACTAATAAATATTAGTCATGTGAGAGTCTGCCTTGCTTAGTCACCGTTTGTGACAGTGTGAAGTAATTAGAGCCTGGTTCGACGCTGCTAGCACTCATGGACTAAGGGGGTACTACCTTAGCCAAAGACAGTTACACCCTAAACCTGATTTTCTGTTGTCAATACCGATACCCCTCTCCATAGTCAAGGGAAGAGAGCACATGAACACACAAGAAATGTTGGCCATCGAACAGGTTCTAATGCATTGGGCCTCCAAGGGGAAGGGCAAAGCACTTCTAATGCATGTCGACAACCGAGCAGTGGCCTATGGCATAGCCAACTGGGAAATCTGTGGAGCCTCCATGCAACTCTTCAGGAGACGCTGGTTGCTTCGTAGCGAATACAACTTGGAAGTGGAGGCATTATGGGTCCCCACAAAGGAGAATGCCCTAGCCAATCCGCTCTCACCCTCCGAATATAACTGGATAGCTGACCTCGCACGAGAGTTACTACACTGAACATGCAGCCTCCAACAAAGTGGATTTCTAACATACAGGACTCGGGATTGTCACGGGTAGCTGCCTACTACCTTTGGCGCGGGCTCACCCCTTCAACAAGAGGTAACTACGACACTCCGAGTTCCCGGTTTTCCCTCTTCTGCAGACTGGCTGGGTGCCAATCCCTAAATGGAGGTTGCTTTCCCCCAAAAGCAACCTGGTTGATAGAGTGGTTATGTGCCCTAGCTGGAACAGTGAAAGTCAAAGGAATGAAACTCTAGCTAGCAGGTATTAGGTCTTACCAAGTTGACCTCGGAATCGAGTATGCGGGATTTGCAGACCCCCATTTGGAACGAACATTCAAGGTGATCAAGCCTGATCAGTGGGAACCAGCGTGCCGGATACGAATACTGCTGACCCAGCCCCACCTCTTACTCAACCTCAGCAATCTCTCTCAGTCTAACTACAAAGATGTTCCTGCCCGAGCTGCTTTTTACACTTGCCTTCACCGCCTTTCTCCCAGTTGCGGAGTTTACTTACCAACACACAGACCTCACGGTGGGGGAAGCATTCCCAAAGTCGTCTCTCACTAAGAGTAGCTTCAGAGTACGCGGAAGAGGAGCATATATGGAACTCACTCTTCCATCATTGAAAACAGACCCATTGCGGGAGGGAATTAGGCTGACTATCGCCGCAAGTGTCGACAATGCCTGCCCCGTGCGGGTCATCGAAGTGTATCTCACCCGCGATACCTACCAGCCCTCTCAAGCACCCGTAGTCAGTAATGCTAGTCTTAAACAGGAAGCGGTCTCTTGAGAATATGTTGTCCACAAACTACAAGGACGCTCCTCGACAGCTGAACTGGGCCACAGTATGTGTAACAGCCGCAGCCTCCCCAGGGCCGCCGCCACATGTGCAGCACAAGTGGGGATCTCGGAAACCCAAATCCTAACACTGGGCCGCTGGAAGTCAGATGCCTACAAGGGATACATCGAATACTCGGATACAGAACGAATCTCACTCTCTAAGCGGTTCCAGACTAGCAAAGCTACCACTCTCCAACCTTAGAGTTCAGCCTGGCTGAACATGGCCCAGGGACGTTACCTCCCGCACGGCAGGCCAACTCAGGTCCCACTCACTATGCCTGCCTACATCTGGGAAACATCGGTGGTAACGATCTCCCGTGGCAAGGTCAGCGGCTTCCCATGCACTCCCTCCGACAGTGGAATCAAATATGCGTTTGACCCGGGGCACATGTGTATTCTCTTTGGGCCTTTGTTACAATGCTCTCTTCTCCGGGTGATACTTGCAGCAGGTAACCGATAGTCTTCTAACGATCACTCCTCTTGGCCCAATATCTGTTGCGATAGCTAAGTCCGTTGACTCCTATCTAGCAACGTCGATCGCTAGGCTCATATAAGACAGTCATGTCTTGATTCCCGAAAGTGTGATAGATAAAGATCTTTGTATTGAAAGTAAATAGCATGAAAGAACTTAGATGGTTGCGTGAAGAACCCAAATCTCCTGCCCCGAGGGTGCCCTTTTATAGGGGTTCTTCCCTCAACCCTAACCCTGCGTGACTCATTCCCTCGCGTCACGCGACTCATGACTCATAGTGAGTCATAGTGTGAAATCCATCAGCTGACTCGTCCGCGTCAGCTGCGCCCTATCTCGCAACCAATCAAATACTCATAAACGAGTCATGTGCCCTAATGGGTCACATGCGCGAAATCCATGACTCATAACTATGAGTCATGTGCGAAATACATAAACCACATGACCACGATCGTGCGTCATGTCAAACATCAACCAATAACAATAAACC
>Ga0307507_10003617_pt1 | contig 29378 bp, 20 predicted proteins | sample 7_EM_MG_FD_207223 | JGI IMG/M metagenome (GOLD analysis project Ga0307507, IMG submission 207223) | Populus trichocarpa ectomycorrhiza microbial communities from riparian zone in the Pacific Northwest, United States - 7_EM | ecosystem: Host-associated > Plants > Roots > Unclassified | place... | reverse complement strand
CCCTGAATTTCTATCATATTATCATACCTAGTTTAGCCGAACTGTTTCAACAATCCCACGCCACGATCATTACTCGAGTAGCCATATGGGCTATTATGAGGATTGTAGTAACCTATAGCAACCCTGCACCATCCCGCTTTGCACGAGCACTGCGCTTGGTGGTCGGGCGAATATCAAAGGGGTGGTCCACCACCGCAGGACCCTGTACGAGAATGGTTTCCCACTTATAGGACAGTACGTCGACCTCACGAAGAGCTATACCGTGATGATTTAAGTTAGGTGATATAATACCTTAGCTTTTGCGATTGATTCATTGATAAATTTTAATGCGCCCTTTATATATTCGCTGAGCAAGCCGATTGCACTACCGGTACAGGAGATTTGGGATGTTAGCGCATAGCAGCGCAAGATTAGCGGTGTGCATTGCTGTGCTGTATTACCGACACAAGCAGCGGGTGGGCAAAAGTCTACCGAGTCCTAGTTTAGCTAGTGGAAATTATATGCATGTAACGAGAACTCTGCAATTGAATACCGGTAGGTACTGTAAGCCAGTGAAGCTGATTCATGGTGTTGGGAGAAAAAGTCTATCGAACTCATAGCGCAGTGGCGGAAGTGAGCTTCGTTCCCGGAATTGTCAGGGGGAGGGGGTTCGACGGGATTGCCCTTCACATACCCGGGATACCGGTCAGGTCTCCACCTTAGATGTGATTCAATGGGGGTGACGCACAGAAATCGATTCCCGGTGATTCCCTGTAACCCTAACCTTGACGATCCCCATTCTTGGCCATAAAATACTCGAGCACTCGCACATGTACACTTGTTTGTCTATCATCCGCCCCGTTTTGCCGTGGGTAAGTTCCGGCTAAGAATCGTACTTAAACCGGTGTGGCGTTTTCTGCGCTTGATGCAGTAGGCATAGCTAGGGTCTGTTTGGCACAAATCTGGGGGAGATTGATACGGATAGGATGGTCACAAGGGTCCAGGATTATGCATGGTGCGGTGCATAACTGAGTCTCAGTGGGGATGGTGGGTATGAGAAACATGACCCCGGTGGGGTCTCTATTTCTTTATGCTTTGATTAGTTTTGATGAGATATAATTGATGGATGAGGTGTCAGGCCTCTACCATACTGTACCGGTAGTTGAATACACGAGGGGAAGAAGAATTTTCCCCAAAGATCTTGTTTAGCGAGCGAAGGTTTGCACTCCCGGACAAGGTTGTTGCTTATTTTGAGCAAGTCATAATCGACACTCTTGCAGCCTTTTGTCTATACCATGACATAATCCTGGACTCTTGTATCGGTAAGGTTCCGCAAGAAACCTCTATTCTGCATCCCCCAAACATCCCAGGAGTCGACTGACTCTAGCGTCCATCATCTACCATATCCTACCCGCGAAAAAGAAAAAATGTCGCAATCTTTCAATTATAATATGGACTTTCTAAACACCTACGCAGCGATTAATGTGTCGAATAGCTTTTGCTGCCGATAACCGATCTAATATCCTAGCCTAGCTATCTCCACCACCGGTAGATCCCAAGTCACTACATCAAGAAATCTAAGAGCTCCGGGTCGAAAGCATTGGAGAATGGCTATTACAAGCTAAAGAATTTAGAGACTGGCACAGCGGCAGTGGCAGATATGAATCCGATAACGCAGTCTTACTCTATTATGAGATCAAGGGGTCGGCAAGACATATATTAGGTAACGACAACGAACATCGTGGAATAGAAAGGCAACCACTAACAAGCCGTGGTGTTAGCTCAATGATGATCGATAGCTTGTGTGAGCGGTCCCGGGGACAAAATCTCGCCGTTGCCTGCCTCTACTTCGGCTTTGCCACCCAACAAGAACAGTCATCAACGACTATGCTAGGCGCCCTGCTCAAACAGCTTGTGGTCGCGCTGCGAGAGCTACCAGAGGAAGTGGTCCAAGCCTATGAGGAGCAGAAAACTTTTCATCAGCCGGCGGAAGCAGGGACATAATGATATTGTCAGGGTGCTCCAGACTGTCTCCTCCGAAAAGCGCACGTTCATATGCATCGACGCTTTAGGCCAATGTGTACTAGAGCATTGAATCGAGCTTCTTGATCCGCCCAACCAAGTTCTCCAAAAGGCTAAAAGAGGACACCACCCCGGATGCGATGAATAGTAGTCTGGAGGCAGAGATCTTGAAGAAAATTCTTGAAGACATTTCCGAAACGTATGTAGAAACAACAATACCGGGAAGCGAAAGTACTTTGAGGATCTACTGACAGATACATATCTAGATTCTTGCTAGTCTCGCTAAATATCGATGCTGTCCTGCAGGAGGCCACAATCCATCTCACGCGACAAAAAAGCTCGTGCAATGACCAATGGCTTAGGATTGGGGGATGCTTATGGCGCAACACTACGTCGGATAAAGAGACGGTAGGGAGAAAACGAAACTCAAAATCACCGTTTTAATGTGGATATCTCACGTGGAGTGGCCCTTAGAGACCGATGAACAGTGTCACGCCCTACGAGTCGAAATACGGTCGCTGAATCTCAACGCTGATAACGTTCTTTCAATAGGTAACCTATTATCTAAGCCTTGTTGTGGTAGGAAAGGAGGCTTCCACGGTCTACCTAATTCTCTTTACACTTCATGAGTACCTCCGGGCTCCTCCTGACCCTGGTGGGCTGCTCGGAATGAACATAAGAGAGTGGTCAAAATGCTACTTGCATGAGACGTCACCCCCGAAAAACGCGATAAAACCAGCCAAACGCCACTATTCCGGGCAACCGAGAATGAGCACAAGGGAGTAACAGCGCTACTCTGGCCTCCAGAATCTGTTGCCCCCAACCTTCCATAAGGGCGAAGGACCATTGCCCCCTCACCACTTCAAATGTTGATAATCCATGTGCCATCCCTGCATGACCGCCACAACTCCACAACACGCCCACCACCGTTACTGCCCCCTCCTCTCACTTTACCCTCCTCCCGTAGTTCTAATCCCTACGTCGTCCTATTACTCGTCCTTCCCTTCCTCTGGGAATATACCTACAACAGAACCCCATCTTAAATATTTCTCTTTCGACCGCAAGAAATACCCGTTCAAACCTCCACAAGAATTTTCCCATTTTGTCAAGTGAGGATTTACTAATTCCTATTTGCAGTCTAGAATTCGGCGTTGGTAGGGGACATTTCCATTCCATTGATCTAATAGATGATTCAAAATTTCCATCATATTTATTCTTTTCCTTTTTTTCCGATTGTATATTCTCTTCGCATATCGCTTGTTTCTTTAACCTTTCCACAATTTCATGCTTCCCCTTCCCTCCACCCCATCTAAAGTATAGATGCGAAGGGTTTTTTAGATATAGATATAGTAAACGATACAAAGTTCAAGTGTTTCAAATAACTCATGACGCGCAATGGGAAGCTAGACTTTAACTATAGTATCCTCGCAGTGACACAGTTTAATGAAGATCATGCCTACGCCCCACCCACCCCACCCTCCCCGCGCCGCGAGCCCGAACCCGAACCCGGAAAACCACCTACAATCCCATGTCACCAGCCATCTCACCTAGCATAGCAAGAAACCACTTAACTCTGACACAAAAACCCATTCCGCAACTTTACATCATACTCTTAGAAAAAAAATCCAAAACTCCCCATATATAGAACCAAACTCCATGCGTGTTCTTAGATAAACCACCCCTATCACCTCAAATTTCAGAAAGTACCACTAAAGAGCAGGCTCAAAATCATATTGCAAAAACTATTCCCCCACAAACAAGGAGTTATTCCGATACAGTACTTAAAATGCCTAAATTCCCGCTACTCACATTCTTACTCCCCACTCCTACCTATACGAACACTCTTACCTATACGAACACTCCCCTTATACCACCTCTTATATTTCTATTGAGATCGAAATTCGTTTTTTTTGTGTTGGCTGGTAACAGTGTTGTGTATGTTGTGCTATATCATAGTAGCTACTATAATAATATTATTATTATGTAAATTTACCTGGCGAAGACGAATGGTAACGAGTGACATACTATGACTTCCTCCTGCCCTGGGACCCGCCATAGCAGGCACCATGCCCCAAGCCAACCCGTCACTTTTTTCCTTTTTAGTTTCTGGTTGTGTGGTGAGAAATTAGTAGTGTATCAAGGGTAACTCATCGACAGGTTGGGTATCATATCTGCTAATGATTGCCCTCTTAGCATCCGCTTGAAATACCGTGCATGTGCTGATAATAAATTTATATAATATTATTATGTGAACTTGATTACCTCCAAGGGGCTTATTTAGGAATTGCACGATAGTGTAAAGAACCAGAAACAAGACTTAATCTCCCCTCCGAGAAGCAATAAAACTGGTCTTGTACCAAATCGCCAAATAACCCACCCCCTTCTCAATTTGTCACTTCCGAACAGTTTCGGGGGTGAGTGAGCACCCATAACTTACCGTAGTATGATACCGTACGGATACTTGTGGTAATAAATAGGAGGCTCGTGTGAGCGACGGAGTGTCCACGCTTACAATATATGGGTATTTTCTAGCCGGATTGCCAGTTTTGTTTTTCCCTTTGGGGGGACGAAGGGGTGGAAGTGACCTCGTATGGTTCATGGTTCTTCTGTGTTCCACACCGATTTTGGGATTTGGGGTTGTGAGGGTTAGCGTCGGGGGTCGCATATATGGTACACCTATGGGTCGGAAAGGAGTATGGGACGACGGGGAAGTCTCTTCAGAAATTTTACACATATTCCAGAACAGAATATTTGAAGAAAAAAAAACTCACGGTGTCTATGGCACAAATGAGGAGATCATATCTATACACCATTACCTCTCCCCCGTGAGCCCGAACCCGAGTCTCAATGACTGTCCGCATCGCCTGCCCCTACCCACTCAGAAAAAACAAACACATATAGCAAGAACCCCTTAACCCTAAAACAAAAACCCCATTTCATAAGTCCACATTGAAATCTTGCAAGACCAAAGGAACAAACCCCCAATGGAACAAAACCCCATTCATGGTCTTAGATACATATAACCCGCACCACGTACAATTTCGGGGAGTAATACTAAAGAGGAGCAGCCTCTAAACCAGATTCAGAAAAACTATTCGCACGGAATCGCACCTGTAAACTAGGAGCTAATTTGTACAATGCTCAAAAAGATCCAAAGTCATTTTTATATGTGCTGGCATGGATGGCAGTGTTACTGTACGTATTATGGTATGTTGTAGAGCGGCTACGATATGTATCTTACCCGTTGAAGACTAGTATCAGCGAGTGACACCTAATGACTAATTCAGGCCTTGGGACGCTGAGATGGCATGCATCATGATCCTTTGTCCACCCGTCACCCCCCCTCTCTTATTCCTGCCCCCCCCCCCCAGGCCCCTATTAGAGACCAAGCCTACGGTCACTCCCCAGCCCCCGCGCCTGATGAAGACCTCCAACGACCTTGCCCATTTCTCCTGCACAGTATGTTCACTATCGTAAACTGATATAGCACAGTAAATCGTAACTGTAACAAACATAACTTCGCTTCAGTGTGTATGGAGTATGGACCGAGTAAAGGACGGTTATTCTTTTTCCGCGCGCGCACTCTATCAAATATTCGCGTTTTGGGGTACAGTCAGCTAAGATTGTTAGCGATACGGTGATTCTTCCCAGGGTTGTTCATAGGAGATTTACTCTACTTGAGCACTATCTCGGCTAGTGATTTTCAGCGGTAGGTTAAGTCCTGGATCCTGCGTTATTAACTTAGGCTTAGATAGAATGCTATTCGCCAACGAGCCCCGAATTCTTGCCTAAGCTAGGCGAAGGGTTCCATAAATTTATGCCCCAATCATTACTCGAGCACCTGAGTAGAAAGATGAGCTGTGATGAGATATTCTCATCAACCCGGCAACCCAATGTGCTGCGCGAGTACTACTTGTACACTTAGCGGTCGCAACAAAGAGCAAAGATTGTCCTTATCTTCCCAGAACCCGGCACGGGAGCGGCTTCCCACCAACATCGACCTCAAGAAAAGCTATGCTGCGATTTTTTAAGTTAGATGATACGTAACTTAGGGTTTTCGTTTGATTAATTGAGGCTTGATGTACTGCATTTGGCCTCCCTATATGCTAAACTAGTGGATTCAACGACAGGCGCTTTAGAGCCCTAGTGCACCGCAGCACAAGATTTGTGGTACGCACCACTGCCCGAGCAGAGCAGGGTTGCACTTAACCATGTGTGATATTTCGTGCTCCTGATGCGGTGGCACAGCCAGGGCGCAATTGTAACCTGTAACCAATCTGAGGGAGATTTATTGGGTGGTGCTGAGGTACAAGCATCCACGAGGTTCCACAAAGACCCCCGCTTTTCTTTCAGCTCCTAGCGATTCCATCAACAAACCAACTCAATCACCTATCCTCCCCAACTTCAGAACAGCAAAGATGGCTCATACCAACTCCTTCAATACTAAAAACTCCTATAATAACGTGTTGAACAACTGTATCATTACCGATGACCGGTCTCAACTCTTGTCCTGGCTATCTCCACTAGATCCCAAGTCACGCCATCAAGACATCCAAGATCGCCGAGTCGAAAATATCGGGGAATGGCTCTTAGATACCGAAGAGTTTAGAAATTGGTGTGCCGGTAGTGGGGGAGATGAATCTGATAACGGAGTCTTGTTTTGCTACGGGAATCCGGGGGTCGGTAAAACATATAATAGGTAAAAAAGAACCTCGCGATAATGGAAGAAAAGGGCAAGCGCTGACCAGCCACAATATTAGTTCGCTAGTGATAGACACCTTGTGTGATCAGGATGGAGGTCAACATTTTACCGTCGCATGCTTTTATTTCGACTTTGCCGTCCAAAAGGACCAGTCTCCCACGAGCACGATGGGCGCCCTGCTGAAACAGGTGGTTGGTGGACTAGAGGAAATCCCGGAGGAGATATCGCAAGCATACCAGAAACAAAAAAAAGCGCTTGGAGGACGGGGACCTCGGCTTTCCGATTCTGTGAAGATGCTACAGACTATCACTTCCAAAGAGCGTACGTTCATATGTATCGACGCTCTGGACGAATGTGTGCCAGAACATCGAGCCAAGTTTATTGATTCGCTAGGCCAAATTCTCCAAAAGTCTCCTGGCACTAGAATATTCGTGACTGGAAGACCGCACGTCCTACCCGAGATCACAAGGCGCCTTGCTGGAAAAGTGACGAGTCTACCCATAAGCACTAAGAGAGATGATATTATCAGATATCTTCGCTCCAGGCTGGAAGAGGACACTATCCCGGATGCGATGGATAGTAGTTTGGAGGCAGAGATCCTGAAGAGTATTCCGGAAGACGTTTCCGAAATGTATGTAGAAACAACACCAGGAAAGCTGCCTCAAGCATGTACTAACAGATATATATCTAGATTCTTGCTGGTCAAGCTGAATATCGATGTGGTGTTGCAGGAAACCACAATTCATCGTCGGCGACAAAGGCTCAGCGTAATGACCGATGGCTTAGGGTTAGGGGATGCCTATGGCTCAACGCTGGATCGGATAAAGAGACAGGGTGAGGAGAAAGCGATGCTTGGTATGACGGCTTTAATGTGGATATCTCATGTAGAGAGGCCCTTGAAGGCAGATGAACTGTGTCACGCCCTGGCAGTCGAAATCGGGTGGCCGAATCTTAATACCGACAATGTTCCTACAATAGGTACAGTACTAGCCTGCTCTCAAGGACTCCTTGTGGTAGAAAAGGAGACTTCCACGGTCCGGTTAATCCACTTTACGCTTCAGGAATACCTCCAAGCTATTCCTAACCTTTTCAGGGCAGCTCACTCGGCAATCGCGGAAACCTGCTTAACTTACCTAAATTCCCAGCAAGTCAAGACCTTTCCGGCCAGTCATTCCCCCGACCCCCGAGACACACCATTTCTCGAATATTCTTCTCTGTATTGGGGAGTTCACGCGAAAAGGGACTCTTCAGGGTGTACCAAAGAGCTTGCGCTAAAGCTCTTTAACGACTGCAACAGCCACATATCCACTGAGATTCTATTGAGAGCAGAGAATGTGTACGGTGTTGATGCGGATAAATTTTCCGGGTTCAGTGGTCTACATTGTGCATCCTTCTTTGGAATTATTGAGATTGTAGCTAGCCTGGTAGAGATGGAAGGTTGTGGTATCAACCATATGGACTTTTCAGGCAGAACACCACTCAATTGGGCCGCTTGGAAGGGGCACGAAGGAGTGGTGAAAATACTACTCGAAAGAGACGACATCAACCCTGACAAACCAGATAACCTTGGCCGAACACCACTCTTCTGTGCTGCTTCGAATGGGCACGAGGGAGTAGTGAAAATACTACTTGGACGAGACGACGTCAACCCCGACAAACCAAATTACGACGGCAAAACACCACTCTCGTGGGCTGCTTTCTTAGGGCACGAGGGGGTGGTGATAATACTACTCGGACGAGACGACGTCAACCCCGTCAAACCAGATAACTACGGCGGAACACCACTCACGTCTGCCGCTATGCATGGAAAAGTGGGAGTAGTGGAAATACTACTCGCACGAGACGACGTCAACTCTGACAAACCAGATAACTATGGCCGAACACCACTCTGGTGGGCTGCTAGGAATAAGCATGAGGGAGTGATGAAAATACTACTCGAGCGAGACGACGTCAACCCAAACAAACAAGATAGCGGCGGCCGAACCCCGCTCTGGTGGGCTGCTTGCAATGGGCACGAGGAAGTGGTGAAAATACTACTCGGACGAGACAGCATCAACCCCGACAAATCAGATCACGGCGGCCGAACACCACTCCGACGGGCTGCTAGGCGCGGGCACCAGGGAGTAGTGGAAATACTACTCGCACGAGACGACGTCAACTCTGACAAACCAGATAACCTTGGCCGAACACCACTCTGGTGGGCTGCTAGGAATAGGCATGAGGGAGTGATGAAAATACTACTCGCGCGAGACGACGTCAGCCCCGGCAAGCCAGATAACGACGGCGAAACACCACTCTTGTGTGCTGCTTTGAATGGGCACGAGGGAGTGGTGAAAATACTGCTCGGACGAGATGACGTCAACCCCAACAAACCAAATACCAATGGCCAAACACCACTCTTGTGTGCTGCTTTGAATGGGCACCAGGGAGTAGTGGAAATACTACTCGGACGAGACGACATCAACCCCGACAAACCAGATCACGGCGGCCGGACACCACTCCGACGGGCTGCTAGGTGTGGGCACGAGGGAGTGGTGAAAACACTACTCAGACGAGACGATGTCAACCCCGACAAACCAGATAACAAAAGCCGAACACCGCTCTGGATCGCCGCCTCTGAGGGGCACAATAAAGTAGTGAAAATGCTACTTGCACAAGATAACGTCAACCCCGACAAACTAAATATCAACGGTCGAACACCACTCTGGTGGGCCGCTCGGCGTGGATACAAGAGAGTTGTGAAAATGCTACTCGCACGGGGTGTCAGCCCCGACAAGTCAGATAAAGACGGCCAAACGCCACTATTTTGGGCTATCAAAAATGGGCGCAAAGGAGTGATGGCGCTACTCCACCCTCCAAGATCTGCCACCCCCATCCGGTCATTATCACGGCGACATACCGCCCGCTTTTCTCCCATTCAACGCCTATAACCTGTGTGCCATCCCCGCACTGACTGCAACCGCCTCACAACATGCCCACCACCGTCACTACCTCTCCCCTCCCACCTCCTACCCCCCCCCCCCAGCGCTTCAAGTTCCCGCCTTAGGCTAATTCACGTCTCTCCCTTCCTCCCGGAGCATGCCCACGTCAGAACCCGGTCTTAAATATTTCTCTTTTGGTCGAATACCCGTCCAAACCTTTGCCCAGATTTTCCTATGTATCATATTCTAGTCAGAGTTTATCAGTTTCTGTTTACAGTCAAGAGTTCGGCATTGGTAGGGGATATTTCTATCGTATTAAGATAAACTAATATAGTTTCAAATTTCCATCATATTTACTTCGTTTCTTGTTTTGCGTTGCATATCCCCTTTGTACATCGATTATTTCTTTCATTTTTCAACGATTCCCCTTTTTTTCCCCTTTCCTTCACCCATCTGAAGTATAGACGCGAAGGTTATTTAGGCATAGATATAGAAAAACATATAAAGCTCAAGAATTTCTAACGACTCGTGTAAAGCGACGGAAAGCTAGACGTTACCAAAACCACTCTAGTAGTGACATAGTTTAATGAAGATCGTGCCCCCATCTCTCCCCTGCCGCAAGCCCAAACCCGAACCCACAAGACCACCCACAACCCCATCTCACCACCATAAAACACAACACACGATAGCAAGAACCCCCCTAACCCTGAAACAAAACCTCTATTCCACAACTCCACATCACACCCTCCAAAAAAAACTATAAAAAAAACTCACAATATATAGAACCAAACTCCATGCATAATCTTACATATACCACCCCCTGCCATCACCTCCATTTTTAGACCGTAGCACTAAAAAGCAAACCTCAAACCACATTCCGACAAATTATTCCCACCCGGAAACAAGTAGTCATTCCTGTACAGTGCTTAAAAGGCCTAAATCACCGCTTCGACCTTCTGACTCTCCACTCTTACCTGTATGACCACTCCCCCATACCACCTCTTATATTTCTATTAAGACCTAAAGTCGTTCTTTATGTTGGTATTATATGCGTAGGTATTAGTGTATGTATTTTGCTATGTCATAGTCGCTATGTGATCTTACCGTGTGAAGACTAGTATCCGCGAGTGACATACCATGACTTCCTCTCCGGTAGGGCTTACCATAGCACGCACCAGCCCCAGCCAACTCGTCACTTTCTCCTTTCAACCTTCTAGTCCGGTATCATTGGTTAATCAGTAATGTATATACCAAGCGTACCTCAACAAGCTGGGTGCCATACGGTATCTGCTGATGATTGCTGTCTGAGCAAGCATCTGTGCATCCGCTCGAAATACTCTCCATGTGCTGACATATATCTTGAACTTGATTAACTTACCCCCAAGGGGGGTTTATTAATTTTAGGAATTAGGTGATCGATACTGTAATGAACTGGAATCAAGATTTACTATCATCCTCCCGGCCGCCGAGCAATAATAAAACTAGTACTGTACCAAACCGCGGAACAACCCCCCCGCCTTCACAATTTGTCAGTTCTTAACGGTTTCGGGGATGAGTGAGCATTCATAACTTGTCATCGTGCTGTACGGATACTTGGTGATAAAAGCGAGGTGAGCGTGAGCGATAAAGTGTTCACGTTTATGATATATACAGTAGGTATTTTCTAGTCGGATTGGCGGCTTTGCTTTTCCCTTTGAGGGGACGAATTAGCAGGGTAAGAGTGACCTCGTATGGTTTATGATTCTTCTTTCTTTTATTCCTTCTACTCCAGTTTTGAGATTTGGGGCTGTGGAGGTTAGCTTCCGGGTACTATATATATGGCACACGTATGAGTAAGAAAGAAGGATGTGACGATGGACGTGAGACGGGGAAGTTTCTCCGCTCATATTCTAGAGTAGAATATTTGCAAAAAGAAGGAAAAAAACACCCATGGTGTCTACGGCACGAATGAGTATGAGATAGTATAGCCTACAAGTACTAGTAGAGCCGGTGCACTGGTCTCCCGATAATCATCCATCATTCAAGTTAGATGCCAGGGGTCAACCATAGTTTCATCCTCAATCCCTCTACCCAACCAACTATACAAAGTCCACCACCATCCACTCCCGAGCACAAGAAAAGGAAAAGCTTTCCCGTCAAACAAACCTTAGTATGATACGTGACATGGAGCCGAGTCCAGCCCTCGTCCTTCAATCTCTACTTGACAACATCTACAAAAATTTCCCATCCCGATGCACTGAGAATGGGTTTATAGCCAGTTCCACCACAACCCCCCCTCCCATGCCAGAGAATCGCATTCACCTGCCAATACCAACTAAATAAAATAAAGATATGGAAAAAGAAAGGGGGGAAGTGTAATAGAGAAGAGAAGAGGATATAGAAAAAAGGAAAAAGGCAATAAGAAACACGGCCATGCATGCATATTGTGGCTGATAAACTGGGCAAACTACTAGTATAGACTAAGGAATGCAGTCAAGAGGGCAAAAGCTGCCCAAGCGCTCCTCTGGACATTGGCGGAGTATGGAGGAGCGGAATTGATGCCGCTAATAGCGAAAGGACTGCCGTTTCCACTTCCGCTGCTGGGGGTGGCACTAGCAGTAGCGATCCTAGAGGTTTCAGTAGTAGGTAGAGGTGGAGTTGGGGTTGTACAGGATCCGCGTGATGGAGGGGTCGGGGGTATCAAAGGAACTCGTGGGTACTCGGGAGTTATCCACCGTTAGCATGCCAGGGAGGCCGGAGCTCCCAGCCAGACGCTCAACAGTCGAGAAGGTCATTGCTCCGGAGAAGCTAAGCGCTCGGGCTGTCGCAGCGCTTTTTATAAAGCTGGTAGGTTAGTCAAAGTCGACGCTGGGGGTGAAAAGGTGCTGGTATGGTGGTTGAGCAGGGACGATCGTCGTTGCGCCCTCTGTTCGAATACTTAGGGCCCGTTTACCTATACGTCCGTCTTACAGCCTGAAACGATGCTGACCGTTAAGCGGGGCTTGACAGTGGGGGAGAGTGTGGCAAAGTAGATGGCGTTAACCTATAGTAGGCAACATAGTAACTTTTTCACAGTCTAGCTACAAGAATCTAGGACCGTGGAAAATTAGTCAAACACTTTCGCGCTGCTTATCAGATAGGTTGAGACGCCACCGTCTACTTGACCACTTATTACAAATTTAATTTTTAGAAATAGACAGACAGTTGAAGGTCTGTAAAGATAACAGGATTGTTGCATGTTTAGCTAATATACTGTCCAGTATGTAACTTAAAACCCGTTTATCAAACTGACTTTCTTTGACGGTCGGCAGTTTCTCTGATTGCTAGACGGCCGTCTATGGAAACGGGCTCTTAATTGCGCTCAAGCACTCGCGGCTGGAGTAAGTTCCGAAGAGACGGGCGCAGCCACAATTCCCCACAAACTCAGCCACAATGGCTCAAGTTGATGCCACAGTCAAAATGAAAGGTCCTATCGTACCGGTATTAGATTAGGAGGGGGATCAACGAATACCGGTAGGAGGGTTCAGCAAACACCATTCCGCAACTCCACATCACACCCTTGAAGCAAAAGAAATAAAATAAAAAACAATTCCCAATGGAACAAAACCCCACCCATGGTCTTAGATATATACCCCCCGAATCATATCCGATCCCAGCGAGTATGATAGCACTAAAAAGCAGGCTCCAAACCGGGTTCCGGAAAACCATTCCCACCCAAAAACACAGAGTTAACCTTGTCCAATATCTAAAAGCCTAAATCACCGTTTCACACATTCCCACTCCCCACTCTTACCGTACAAACACTCCCGCTATACCCCCCATATTTCTATCGAGATATAAAGTCGGTTTTTTCGTGTTGGTATGCATAGGTGTTAGTGTACGAGTACTATTGTGCTATATCATAGTCGCTATTAATCTTCCCGGGTGAAGACTAGTACCCGCGAGTGACATACCATGACTCCCCGGAGCCCGTGACCCGCCACAGCATGCACCACGCCCAAGCCAACCCGCCAGTATTTTACTTTTTATTTTCTGGTCCGGTAGCGTGCTGGTTAATCGGTAGTGTATATACCAAGCGTACCGCTCTTCGACAGGCTAGGTACCATACCTGCTGATGATTGCTGTCTGAGCATCAGCTCAAAATACTCTCCATGTGCTGACATATATCATGAACTTGATTAACTTACCCTAAGGGGGGCTCATCAATTTTGTGAATTAGGCGATGCTATAATGAACCGGAATCAGATTTACTCTCCCCAGCCGAGCGACGGTGAAACTAGTACTATACTAAACTAAGGAATAATCCCCCCACCTTCACAATTTGTCACTTCTTAACGATTTCGGGGATGAGTGAGCATTCATAGCATATCACCGTGCTATACGAATACGAATATCTGGTAACAAAAACGAGGCTTGTGTAAGCGATGGGGTATTCACGTTTATGATATATGGGTATTTTCTAGTCGGATTGCCGGTTTTGTTTTCCTTTTAGGGGGGACTGTAGGGCTGGAGCGACCCCATATTCTAGAGTAGAATATTTGCAAAGAGAAGGAGAAAACCCCCATGGTGTCTACGGTACGGATAAGCATGAGATAGTATAGCTTACAAACACAGTATGGTGCACTGGTCTCCTGATAACGATCCACATTCAAGTTAGCTACCAGGGGTCAACCATAGTTTCACCTTCAATCCCTCTACCCAGCCATCTATACAAAATCCACCACCTTCCACTCCAAGACACAACAAAAAGAAAAAACCTTTCTACCAAACAAACCTCGATATGAGACGTGACATGGAGCTGAGCCCAGCCCTCGTCCTTTAATCTCTATTCGACAGGATCTACAAAATTTCCCCATCCCAATGCACTGAAAAATGGGTTTATAGCCACTATATTGGAAACCCCGTTCGTTACCCCCAGCAAGACCCCTTCCATACCAGAGAATCGCATTCGCCTGCCAGTGCCAACTATTAAAAATAAAAATAAACATATGTAAAAATAAAGGGGGGGGAAGCGCAATAGAGAAGTGGAGAGGATATGAGAAAGTAAAAGGGCAATGAGAAACACGGGCATGCATGCATATTGTGGCTGATAAACTAGACAAACTATAGACTAAGGAATAAAGTCAAGAGGATGAAAGCTGCCTAAGCGTTCCTCTGGACGTTGACGGTGGGTGGGAGAGCGGGATTAGTGCAGCTAGCAGCGAAAGGACTGCCGTTTCCGCTTCCGCCCCTGGGGGCGGCACCCCCAGTAGCGGTCCTAGAGGATTCGGTACTAGACGTGGAGTTGGGGTTGTAGAGGATCTGGGCGACGGAGGGATCGAGGGTATCGAAGGAATTAGTGGGTACTGGGGAGTTATCCAGCCTTAGCATGCTAGGGAGGCCGGAGCTCCCAGCCAGACGGTGGGGAAGGTCATTGCTTTGGAGAAGCTAGGCGCTCGGGTTGTCGTAGCGCTACTGATAAAGCTCGTAAGTTAGTCAAAGTCGAAGCTGAGGTTGAAGCGGTGGGGTGACAAGGTGCTGGTAGTGTGGTTGAGGAGGGACGATCGACGATCGTCGTTGCGTCCTCATTTCGAATACTTAAGTTGCGCCTAAGTACTCGCGGCTGGAGTAAGTCCCGAGGAAACGGGCGCAACCATAATTCCCCACAAACTCAACCACAATAGCTCAAGTTGATGCCACAGTTAAAATGAAAGGTCCTGCCGGTATTAGATTAGGAGGGGGATCAACGAATAGGAGGGTTCAGCGAACACTTCACGAAAAGTGACTTAGTAAGCGTTAATTCCTCCGGTGATCCGTTTTGCGTTCGTTGAGCCTCCAGGTTTGTTGACCCCCCCTCTCATATTACTCGAGTAGAGGGATGCGCCATTATGTGAAATGTACAGCACCATGCCCGGGCGCAAATTATCCCATGGACGGATGAGACATACAGATTCACGGCCTTCCGTATACAGTAACTCTATGCTGTGGCTAAGCAGCTTCCCACCAATAAAAGTTCGATATTTCACCGTTGTTTTTCAGGCAAAGTGACTGAGCCACAGCATAGAGCTACCGTATACGGAAGGCCGTGAATCTGTATGTCTCATCCGTCCATGGGATAGAGTATCATGCTGGAAATACTCGAGTACTCGTACACATGACAACGGCTGCCCCTCGTCAACCATGCGACTGGGACTACTACCCCTGCAACCTGAGTGCTGCCTGCTACGGGCGTGACCAACAAAATTGTCATGGGGGTTTGATAAGCAAGACTTGGTGAGCCGTCTGGGTGGAGAGCGCCTACTACACCCACGTGACTATTTCACTATCAGCCGCACTAGCACCACAAGAACCAAACACCAATTTTTCAATCTCTGTTTTCACATTTCTTTTTCCCTGAGGGTATCTCCCTGAATAATTACTTGTTCATCCTAACAAGCACCACTCAAGCACCGGTAGCAAGCTTCGTTTCCTGAATCGTTAGGGGGTTGGACGGAAGTGCCCTTCATACGCGAGAACTGGTCGAGTCCCCACCCTACCAATGATTAAATTGTGTGGTGACGCACAGACATGGGTTACCGGTGATCTCCCGCAGCCCCAACCTCGGCCTTCTTTCGCCACAATGTACCCCTGTTCATCACCCGCCCAGTTTCGCCGTCAGTAAGTTAGGGTTAAGAATAGCACTTAAAAGGGTGTGGCATTTTCTGCGCCTCATCCAGTAGGCAGAGGTAGAGTCAAATCTGGGGAGATTGATACGGATTGGATGGTCCTGAGGGTCCGGGACTATGCATGGTGCAGTGCATAACTGAGTCGGGATGGTGCGCATGAGAAACATGACCCTGGTGGGGTCTCTATTTCTTTATACTTTGGTCATTTTTGGAGAAATAAAATTGATGGATGAGGTGTCATGCTTCTACCGTACTGTAGTTGAATACCGATACACGAGCAGAGGAAGAATTTTTCCCAAAGATCTTGTTAAGCGAGCGAAGGTTTGCACTCTCGGACAAGGTTGCTGCTGCGTACCGTCCACCCTGAGCAAATCATAATCGACACCCTTGCAGCTTTTTGTCCATACTATGACATAATCCTGGACTCTTACACCTAGATCGTAAGGTTCCGCAAGAGACCTCTATTCTGCAGCCCCCAAACATTCCAGGAGTCGATTCACTCTAGCGTCCATCATCTACAATATCCTACCCGCGAAAAGGAAAACATGTCGCAATCCTTCAATCAGAATAAACTCTCTCAACACCTACGCAGCGATTAATGTGTCGGATAACTTCGCTGTTGCCGATAACTCTTAACGCTGGCAGGTTCAGAATGGCACAGTGGTAGACGATAGAAAGATAATTCACACGAAACTTAGACACTTCGCTCACGCTCTGAAATTCACTCTGTCGCTCAACTAACTAAAAAAAAAACTAAACGGTAGAGACAGGTGTATAAGTAAAACATAAACAGCCCATCGTGATCCTTCCATCGATCACCACACCAATCTCTCTATTTCCCTCCATGTCATTGTTCTTCTGCACACTTCCGTGATAGACAAAGGAAAGACATGTCGGTCAAATCTCCTACACAAACTGTGAAACATTCTAGCTCCATCTCTAAAATCGTCCACTATCATCTAGACAATCTCTCAGATACTCCCGCATGTTCTAAAGTCAACTTCATCCTTCCAACAATAACCGATCTAATATCCTAGCCTGGCTACCTCCACTAGAGCCCAAGTCACCGCATCAAGAAATTTAAGAGCTCCGGGTCGAAAGTATTGGAGAATGGCTGTTATAAGCCAAAGAATTTAGAGAATTGCACACGGTGAGAATCAAATAACGCAGTCTTACTCTGTTATGGCATCTAGGGGGCGGCAAGACATATATTAGGTAACAGCAACGAACCTCGTGGAATTGAAGGGTGAATACCGTACTAACAAGGCGTGGTGTCAGCTCATTGGTGATAGATAGCTTTTGTGAGCGGTTCCGGGGACAAAGTGTCGCCGTTTCGTGCTTCTACTTCGACCTTGCCATCAACAAGAGCAGTCATCAACGATTATGCCAGGCGCCCTTCTCAAACAGCCTGAGGTCGCGCTACGAGAGCTACGGGAGGAAGTGGTCCAAGCCTATAAGGAGCAGAAAAATTTTCATCAACCAACGGAAGCAGGTACATACTGATATGTCAAGATGCTGCAGACAGTCTCTTCGGAAAAGCGCACGTTCGTATGCATCGACGCTTTTGACAAATGTGTACCAGAACATTGAACCAAGCTTCTTTATCCACCCAACTAAATTCTCTAAAAGGCTGAAAGAGGACACTACCCAGGATGCGATGAACAGTAGCCTGGAGACAGAGATCCTCAAGAAAATTCCCGAAGACTCTTCCGAAACGTATGTAGAAACAACCATACCGGGGAGGCTAAAGTACCTTAAGGATCTACTGACAGATACATATCTAGATTCTTGCTTCTCTCGCTAAATGTTGATGCTGTCCTGCAGGAAGCCACAATCTATCGCACCCAACAAAAGCTCAGTGCAATAACTAAATGGATTAGGATTGGGGGATGCTTATGGCGCAACACTAGGTCGGATAAAGAGACAGGGTAGGAAGAAAGCGAGACTCAAAACCGCCACTTTAATGTAAATATCTCACGCGGAGTAGCCCTCGAAGACCGATGAACAATGTCATGCCCTGCGAGTCGAAATACTGTCTCTGAATCTCAACGCCGATAATGTTCCTTCAATAGGTAGCCTATTATCAAGCCTTGTTATAGTAGAAAGGGAGGCCCCCACGGTTCACGTAATTCTCTTTACACTTCATGAGTGCCTCCGGGCCCATCCCGACTCTGGTGGGCTGTTCGGAATCGACACGAGAGAGTGGTGAAAATGCTGCTCGCACGAGACCTCAGCCCCGAAAAACCAGATAAAGACTGTCAAACGCCACTATTTTGGGCTATGGAGAATGAGCACAAGGGAGTAATAGCTCTTCTCCAGCCTCTAGAATCTGTTGCCCCCCAACCTGTCATACGGGCAAAGGACCATTGCCCCCTTACCGCTTCAAATTTTGATAACCCATGTGCCATCCCCGCATGGACTGCCACAACTCCACAACACGCCCACCACCATTACTACCCCCTCCTCTCACCCTATCCCTCCTCCGGTAGTGCCAATTCCTACTTCGTTCTATTACCTGTCCCTCCCTTCCTCCGGGAATTTGCCTTCAACAGAACCGCATCTTAAATATTTCTCTTTCGCCCGCAAGAAATACCCGTTCAAACCTCCGCAACAATTTTCCCATGTAATCAAGTCAGGATTTACCAATTCCTATTTACAGTCGAGAATTCGGAGTTGGTGGGGACATCTCTATTGCATTGATAAACCAGTATGATTCAAAATTTCCATCATATTTATTCTTTTCCTTTTTTTTTTTCCAGTTGTATATTCTCTTCGCATATCGCTTGTTTCTTTAACCTTTCCACAATTTCATTTTTTCACTCCCCTCCATCCTATCTAAAAAATCGATGAGGAAGTTTTTTAGGTATAGATATCACGAACGATACAAAGTTCAAGTGTTTCAGATAACTCACGAAGAGCGATGGAAGGCCTGATGATGTAACTATAGTATCCTCGCAGAAACACAGTTTAATGAAGATCATGCCTGCATCCCCCCCCCCCCCACTGCCGCAAACCCGGGCTTGAACCCGGAAAACCACCTACAATCCCATCTCACCACTATCTCACCTAGCCTAGCAAGAACCCTTAACCCTAACACAAAAACCCATTCGGCAACTCCACATCATACCCTCAAAAAAAAACCAAAACTCCCAATATATAGAACCAAACTCCATGCGTGTTCTTAGATATACCACTCCCATTCCTTCTAATTTCAGAGAGTGGCACTAAAGAGCAGACTCTAAATCATATTCCAAAAAACTATTCCCCCACAAACAAAGAGTTATTCCAATCCTGTATGATACTTAAAATGTCTAAATCACAGCTTCTCACACTCTTACTCCTCACGCCTACCCATACGAACACTCCCCCTATACCACCTCTTACATTTCTATTGAGATTTGAATTCGTTTTTTTGTGTTGGCGGGAAACGGTGTTGTGGGTGTTGTGCTATATCATAGTAGCTACTATAATATGTAAACTTAGCGGGTGAAGAAGAGGTAACGAGTGATATTCTATGACTTCCTCCTGCCCTGGCGCCCGCCATAGCACGCACCATGCCCAAGCCAACCGGTAACTTTGTTACTCTTTGGTTTCTGGTTGTGTGGTGGTAAATTAGTAGTGTATCAAGGGTAACTCGTGAACAAGTTAGGTATCATATTATCTACTAATGATTACTCTCTTAGCATCCGCTTGAAATACCGTTAATGTGTTAATAAATCTATATATGCGAACTGGATTTGAATACCCCCGAGGGGCTCATTCAGGAATTACACGATACTATAAAGAACCGGAATCAAGATTTAATCTCACCCGCCGAGCACCAATATAACTGGTCTTGTACCAAACCGCCAAATATCCCCGCCTTCACAATTGGTCACTTCCTAATTGTTTCGGGGACGAGTGAGCACTCATAAACTCGCCATCGTACAGCATGGATTCTCGATAATAAAAATGAGGCTCGTGTGAGCGACGGAATTTCCACGCTTACGATATATGTGTATTTTCTAGTCGGATTGCCGGTTTTGTTTTTCCTTTTGGGGGGACTACAGAGCTAGAGTGACCTCATCTGATTCATAGTTCTTCTTTCTTCCACCCCAATTTTGGGTTTGCGGTTGTGGGGTTAGCGTCCAGGTGTTGCATATATAGTATACGTATAGGTAAGAACGGAGGATCAGACGATGAACGTGAGACGGAGGAGTCCCTCCGGAAATTTTATGCATATTCTAGAGTAGAATATTTGAAGAGGAGAAAAACTCTCACTGTGTCTATGGTACAAATGATCAGATCATATCCATGCACCACTACCTCCCTACCGAACCCGAACCCGGGGCTCAATGACTACCCACACATCCCACCCCCACCCACCCAGAAAAAGACAACATAATAATATTATAATAATATATGATATATGATATTATAGCAAGAGCCACTTAGCCCTAAAACAAAACCCTCATTTCATAACTCCGCTTTGAAACCTTGCAAGACCAAAAACAACCCCCCCAATGGAACAAAACCCCATTCATGGTCTTAGATAGAACTCACCCACACTACGTACCATTTCAGAGAGTAAGACTAAAGAGGGGCGGCCTCTAAACCAGATTCCGATAAAAAATATCCCCACCAGCAAACGAGGAGTTGATCTGTATGGTCTGTGGACAAAATTAACCGCGGATCAACAGAAAGTGAAAAACTTCAGCCATGACAACAACACTCCCCCACCAACCCCACGATTGTTAAAACCAGGAAAAAATATCAAAAACGTAAGTACAAGGCAAAACACATAGTAGATGTTAATATTTGAGTTAGAGAAAGTACTTTAGGTGGTGTTGAAAGCGTGGAGTGATAAGGAGAGTTGAGTTGCCGTCGATCGTTGGTCCGCGGTTAATTTTGTCCACTGGCAATAGTCAAAAAGCTTAAATCGCGGCTTCTCACCTCCCTACTCCCCATTCCCGCATGTATAGGCACTCCCACTATACCCCCTCTCACATATATGTCGAGATCCAAAGTTGCTTTCATATGTGTTGGCACGGATAGTGGTGTTACTGTACGTGCTATGGTATGTCGTATAGCAGCTATGTATCTTACCCGTTGAAGACCAGTATCAGCGAGTGACGCCCAATGACTACTTCCCCCTGAATTCTTACTTAGGCTAGCCGAAGGGTTTCCACAAATTTATCCCCATATCACTACATATAATACTATTAATGAGAAATGTAGCAACCCGAAGCAACCCCGCACCCTGTTCTGCACGAGTACTGTGTTTGGCGGTCGCAACGAATATTAAAATGCATAGTCCTTATCTTTCCAGAGCCCGGTACGAGAGCGCCCTCCAACCTGCATCGATCTCAGGAAGAGCTACCGGTATATTGGGAGAAGTTAGATGATATGTAACCCAGGATTTTCGGCTGATTCATTGATGCTTAACATACTTATCCTACATACCAGTTATATGCTGAACCAGTGGATTCAACCACAGGCGCTTTAGGGCCCCAGTGCACTACAGCGCAAGATTTGTGGTGTGCATCACAATCGCATTACCGACATGAGAGCAGGATAGCACTTAAATAAGTGTGGCATTTCCTGCTCCTGATGCGGTTGGCGCAGCCAGGGCACACAATTGGCACCAATCTGAGGGAGATTGATTGGGCGGCCCTGAGGCATCCGTGAGGTTGCACAAATGACCCCGCTTTTCTTCAGCCCTTAAGAATTCCTGTAGCCGAATCTCTCCATCGTCCATCATCTACAATATCCTAGCCTACGAAAAGGAGAAAATGCCCCAATCTTTCAATCATAATGTCAACTCTTTTAACGTGTCGAATAACTTTACAGTTGCTGACGAACGATCTAATATCCTAGCCTGGTTATCCCCACTTGATCCAAAGTCACGACATCAAGACATCCAAGATCGCCGAGTCAAAAATATAGGGGAATGGCTGTTTCAAACCCAGGAGTTTAGAAGCTGGTGTGCTGGTAGTGGGGGGGATGAATCTGATAAAGGAGTCTTGTTTTGCTATGGAAATCCAGGGGTCGGCAAAACATATAATAGGTACCAAAGAAGAAGCTCGTGATAATGGAAGAAAAGGGCAAGCGCTGACAAGCCACAATATTAGCTCGCTAGTAATAGATACCTTGTGTGATCAGCATGGAGATCAAAATGTTACCGTCGCATGCTTTTATTTCGACTTTGCCGCCCAAAAGGATCAGTCCCCCGCGAGCACGATGGGTGCCGTGCTGAAACAGGTGGTTGGCGGACTGGAGGAAATCCCGGAGGAGATATCGCAAGCATACCAAAAACAAAAAAAGGCGCTTGGAGGACGGAGACCTCGGCTTTCCGATACCGTGAAGATGCTACAGATTATCACGTCCAAAATACCCACGTTCATATGCGTCGACGCTCTGGACGAATGCGCGCCAGAACATCGAGCCAAGATTCTTGATTCGATAGGCCAAATTCTCGAAAAGTCTCCTGCCACTAGAATATTCGTGACTGGAAGACCGCACGTCCTACCCGATATCACAAGGCGCCTTGCTGGAAGAGTGACGTGTCTGCCCATAAACACCAAGAGAGACGATATAATAAGATATCTTCACTCCAGGCTGGCAGAGGACACAATCCCGGATGCAATGGATAGTAGTTTGGAGGCAGAGATCCTGGACAAAATTCCTGAAGATGTTTCAGAAATGTATATAGAAACAACACTAGAGGAGCCACCTCAAGCATATGCTGACAGATACATATAGATTCTTGCTAGTCAGGCTGAATATCGATGTGGTCTTGCAGGAAACCACAGTCCATCGCAGGCGACAAAAGCTCAGTGCAATGACCGATGGCTTAGGGTTAGGGGAGGCATATGGCTCTACGCTGGATCGGATAAAGAGACAGGGTGGGGAGAAAGCGAGGCTTGGAATGGCCGCTGTAATGTGGATATCCCATGCGGAGCGGCTCTTGAAAGCCAATGAACTCTGTCATGCCCTAGCAGTCGAAATCGGGTTACCAAATCTCAATACCGACAATGTTCCTTCAATCGGTACAGTACTAGCCTGTTGTCAAGGACTCGTTGTGGTAGAAACGGAGACTTCCATGGTCCGGTTAATCCATTTTACGCTTCAAGAGTACCTCCGGACTCATCCCGACTTTTTCGGTGTAGCTCATTCGACAATCGCGGAAACCTGCTTAACTTACCTAAATTCCCAGCAAGTCAAGGGCTTTCCGGCCAGTCACTCCCCCGACCCCCAAGACACACCATTTCTCAAATATTCCTCTGTATGCTGGGGAGTTCACGCGAAAAGGGACCTTTCAGATTGTGCGAAACAACTTGCGCTAAAGCTCTTCGACGACTACAACAGCCACATATCTACTAAAATTCTATTTGAAGCAGAGGATGTGGACGGCGTTGATGCGGATAAATTTTCCGGGTTTAGCGGTCTACATTGTGCATCTTTCTTTGGGATTATTGAAATCGTAGCTAGCTTTGTAGAGATGGAAGGTTGTGATATCAACCAAATGGACTTTTCAGGTAGTACACCACTCTATTGGGCTGCTTACAACGGACACGAGAGAGCGGTGGAAATACTACTCGAAGGAGACGACGTCAACCCCGACAACCCAGATAACATTGGCCGAACACCACTCCTGTCTGCTGCTTTGAAAGGGCACGAGGGAGTAGTGAAAATACTACTCAGACGAGACGACGTCAACCCCGACAAGTCAGATAACGACGGCATTACACCACTCTCGTGGGCTGCTTTCTGTGGGCACGAGGGAGTGGTGAAAATACTACTCGAGCGAGACGACGTCAACCCCGACAAACCAGATAACGCCGGCGGAACACCACTCACATGTGCCGCTATGCATGGACAAGAGGGAGTAGTGGAAATACTACTCGCACGAGACGACGTCAACCCCGACAAACCAGATAACCACGGCCAAACACCACTCTGGTGGGCCGCTATCAATGGATGCGAGGGAGTGGTGAAAATGCTACTCGCACGGGAAGACGTCAACCCCGACAAACCAGATAACAAGGGCCAAACCCCACTTTGGTGTGCTGCTGAGAATGGACAAGAGGAAGTTGTGAAAATACTACTCGCGCAGGACGACGTCAACCCCGACGAACCAAATATCCACGATCGAACACCACTCTGGTGGGCTGCTCGGTTTGGATACGAGGGAGTGGTGAAAATACTCCTCGCACGGGACGACGTCAACCCCAACAAATTAGATATATATGGCAAATCACCACTCGATGTGGCCACTAGATATGGGCACCAGGGAGTGATAGCGCTCTTCCAACCTCCAAGATCTGCCACCCCCACCAGGTCATTACCACGGCGACATATCGTCCGCCTTTCTCCCTTTTACCGCAGATAACCTGTGTGCTATCCCTCCATGGACCGCAATAGCTCCACAACATGCCCACCGCTGTTACTACCTCCCCTGTCACCCCCGCCTGGCCTCCTCCCGCGGTTCAAGTCCCCACCTTGTCCTATTTCTCGCCTTTCCCTTCCCCCGGAATACCTACGCTAGCACCCCATCTTAAATATTTCTCTTTTGGCCGTAGGAAATGCCCGTCCAAACCTTTGCGCGGATTTTCCCATTTAGTCAAGTCAAGATTTATCAATTTCGGTTTGCACTCTAGAATTCCGCGTTAGTGGGGGAAATTTCTACCGTATTAAGATAAGTCAGTATGACTCAAATTCCCGTCATATTTGCTCTTCTACTTTTTTTCTAGTTGTATATCCTCCCCGCATATCTCTTGTTTCTTTAATTTTTCCATAATTCCCCTTTTTCCCCTTCCCCCCATCTAAAGTATAGACGTAGGAGTTATTTAGATAATATAGCTATAGAAAAGATATGAATTTCAAGTATTTCAGATAACTCATCAAGAGCGATGGGAGGTTTGGTGTTAACCAAAGTATTCCGGTGGTGAAAGTTTAATGAATATCATATCATACCTAAATCCCACCCCACCCCCCCCCCCCCCGCAAGCCCGAACCCGAACCCGGAAAACCGCCCAAACTTCCTACCCCCACTCAGGAAAAACCAACTTATAGCAGAGCCCCCCTCGACCCAGAAACAAAATCTCCATTCCACAACTCCCGCATCCTACCCCGAAAAAAAACTCAATACACAGAACCAAACTTCATGCATACCCTTAGATAAATATCTCTCCCATCACCTTTAATTCCAGAGCATAGCAATGAAGACCAGACCCCAAACCAGATTCCGAAAACTATTCCTACCCAAAAAAAGAGCTATTCCTGCCCAGTACTTAAGGTCGCTTGATCACCGCTCCTCACCTTCTTACTCCCCACTCTTACTGTGAAAATACTCCCCCTATACCACCTCCTCATATTCCTATTAAAATATAAAGTGTTCTTTTATATTGGCGGGGGTAAGTGTTGTATGTATTCTACTATATCATAGCAGCCATCATATGCAAACTTACCGAATGAAGACTAGTACCCGCTAGTGACATACCATGACTTCCTCCCCCCCCGACCGGCCATAACCCCCCCATGCCCCAGTCACCCCTCCTCCTTTCCCTTCCTTCTTTCCAGTCCGATAGTCTATTGTTTAATAATAGTACACTAAGCATACCCCCTCAACAAGCCGGGTGCCATATCTGTTGACGATTGCCGTCTGGGCATCCGTTCGAAATCCTCTGCAGGTACTGCCATATCATAAACTTAATTAGCTTACCCCCGAGGGGTGCTCACCAATTTTGTGAATTAGGCGATCGATAGTGTAATGAACCGGAATCAAGATTCACTGTTACCCCCTCCCCGCTGCGGGGCAAAAATAAAACTAGTACTGTACTAAACTGCGGAATAACCCCCCCCGCCTTCACAATTTATCACTTCTTAACGGTTTCGGGGATGAGTGAGCATTCATAATTTACCGCCGTGCTATACGAATACTTGATTATGAAAATTAGGTGAGCGTGAGCGATAGTGTTCACGTTTATGATATATGGGCTTTTTCCAATCGGATTACCGGTTGTTTTTTCCATTTGGGGGACTACTGTACAAGGCAGGAGTGACCCTGTATAGTTCATGCCTCTTCTTTCTTTCTTCCGCTCCGGTTTTGATATTTGGGGTTGTGGGGGTTAACGCCTGCGTATTGCATACAGCACACACACGGGGATGGGATGGTGAAGGTGAGACGGGGAAGCTTCTCCAAAAGTCTGACGCATATTCTAGAATAAAATATTTGCAAAGAGAAAAACATTCCCATGGTGGCTATAGCACCAATGAGTGTGAGATAGTATAGACTACAAGCACGGAATGGTGCACTGGTCTCCGGATAATCATCCATCATTCAAGTTAGATACCAGGGGTCAACCATAGTTTCGCCTTCAATCCCTCTACCCAACCATCTATACAAAGTCCACCACCTTCCACTCCAGGACACAATGAAAGAAGAAACTTTTCCACCAAGCAAACCTCGATATGATACGTGACATGGAGCTGAGCCCAGCCTTCGTCCTTTAATCTCTATTCGACAAGATCTACAAACTTTCTCCATCCCAATGCACTGAAAAACGGGTTTATAGCCACTATATTGAAAACCCCGTTCGCTACCCTCAGTAGCACCACAGCCCCCATCCCATTCCAAAGAATCGCATTCACCTGCCAATACCAACTAATAAAAATAAAAATAAAAATATGTAAAAAGAAAGGGGGGGGAGTGTAATAGAGAAGAGAAGAGGATATAAAAAAAGGAAAAAGGCAATAGGAAAGACGGCCATGCATGCATAGTGTGGCTGACAAACTGGACAAACTATAGACTAAGGAATGTAGTCAAGAGGGCGAAAGCCGCCCAAGCGCTCCTCCGGACATTGACAGAGGATGAAGGAGCGGAATTGGTGCCCCTAGTACCAAAAGGACCGCCGCTCCCGTTTCCGTTTCCGCTGCTGGGGGTGGCACTAGCTGTAGCGATCCTAGAGGATTCGGGAGTAGAAGTGGAGTTGGTGTTGTACAGAATCTGCATGACGGAGGGATCGGGGGCATCGATGGAACCCGTGGGTACTAGGGAGTTATCTAACGTTAGCATGTCGGGGAGGCCGGAGCTCCCAGCCAGACGCTCGACAGTTGAGAAGGTCATTGCTCCCCCGGAAGCTAGGCGCTCAAGCTGTCGTCGCAGTACTTTCGATAAAGCTCGTAGTCGCTAAAGTTGAAGTGGTGGGGGTGATTGTCGTTGCGGCGGCGATAGAGGTTCTATTGGTCAAGCAAGTGGAGGAGACAAATAGGGAGGCGGTGGCCCCGCACAAGGCCTTCTGAATACCTCCATCGAGAACTCGCCTCAAGAGGGAATTGGGGCCGACGAACGCTTGCCGGCAAGCGGTAATTACTTCCTTTGCTGTTTCGTCGAGCGCTGAGGAACACTCAGCGCTGCATATCGTAGCTTTGATGCGCGGAGGTCGGACGGACATGCAGATATTTGCTCGCTGTAGGCCGATTCGCAACTTGGGGTCACTGAACCCGACGGTAGAGGAGAGATATCCGACAGCGACACGGCGGAAACACTGGTGACGATCAATAAAGTCGGGAGAATTGAGAAATGCATTTTGTAAGTATTTCTGCTGCTGCTTGTTCTGTCTTTTATGGATGGTCCTTCTGTTCTTTAAGTCGAGGTTGTTAAGTTGAAAACGAGAGTGTTTTTTCCTTTATGCTTTACCACCCGGGTATCATAAGAAAAAATTTTAATTTAGACCCCAAACCTCTAAAGAGTGAGGTTTGATTTGAAAGAGTGATGGTTGGAGTGTTTGCTTGCTTGCTTCCTTGCTGCCCGAAAACCTAACGCTAAAAAGAAGCGGGAAGGGGAAAAAAATGAATGAATGAGCAAACAAACGAGCGACACCCAATTTCTCCTGGAAAATATCAATCAATCCGCTCGTAAATAAAAAGAGCGGATGTCGAAACAAAAGAGCACTAGGCCGAGTAATATAAGGTAAATCAACCAAAAAAAAAAGACACTTAAAGTCGACGGATGGAAGGGAAGAGAAACAGAGAGAGGTGTGAAAACATTTTGATAGCTTGCGTGTCCTTTCACTAGTGCGTACGTATACCCGTGCGGCATTGTAGTGCGGGCACATCCCACATCAAGTGCAGCCATAACACTGCGATTTCCAACACCGTTGAAGACCTGTAGTAGCGAGTGACACCCGATGACTACTTCCGTCTCGGACGTTGACATGACACACACCGCGACCACCACTACCCCTCTCTTGTTCCTTCCCACTCCAGGCCCACTAAAGGCCGAGCCTGCTGTTACTCCCCTACCCCCACGCCTGATGAGGACCTCCAATGACTTCGCCCACTTCTCTTGCATAGTATGTCTGGACTGACTAAAGGAGGGCTACGTTTTTTTCGGCAAGAACCCGACCAACTATTAGTCCCATCCATGTCCTGGGGCACAATTCACTAAGATTGTAGGCGATGCGGTGATTCCTCCGGGGGTTGTTGATAGGGGGCTTCCCCTACTATCTCGGTTAGTTATTTCCAGTCGTCAACGAAAAGGAAGAACTTTGGCCAGGGCAACAACACTCCTCCACCAACCCCCCTTTGTTAAAATTAGGAAAAAAAATCAAAAGCATAAGTTCAGAGTACTCAAGTCGCCGGATTGCTCTGTCACTTCCTATTATGGAATCGCTCATCCTCGGATACTTTAGCCAATTAAATCAATCAAATGATCACTGCTGCGTCAATAGGGAAATGTGAAAGGACCCCTTAAAACAAGACCATGACTCTAGTTACATGTATTATATGTGTTCGAGGATCTGGGTAAGCTCACAAGGCAAATTTCAGATAACTTAACGATTCTTCTTGCCGTCCGAGCATCAACGTGAACCTTAATGGCTATCGCATCGGGACAAAGTCCCGCATGCCCATTTAATGCTAAAACCACAGCTCTCTTTAGAAGTAGAATACGAGTGGTAGACCTAGGACCCTGTGGCATCGCGAACTCTCTTGAAGAGATCGCTGCTCGTTGTCTTGCCTGGGTCTGAAGCCAATGTAGTCTTGGTCTTGGTTCTTGAGGTAGTGAGCTCTCTGAGCTAAGACGCAACTATTGTTTCCCAACAAATTTTATTGGCTAAAATATCCGAGGATGAGCGATTCCATAATAGG
>Ga0307507_10003616_pt1 | contig 29378 bp, 25 predicted proteins | sample 7_EM_MG_FD_207223 | JGI IMG/M metagenome (GOLD analysis project Ga0307507, IMG submission 207223) | Populus trichocarpa ectomycorrhiza microbial communities from riparian zone in the Pacific Northwest, United States - 7_EM | ecosystem: Host-associated > Plants > Roots > Unclassified | place... | reverse complement strand
ATACCCTCATCCCCAACCAGCAACAGTAAAGAAATACAAGAAAAAGAACCCGTATGTACCCACAAAATATATCTGACAAAGAACTAATGTACACTAAGTAAAGAAGGGCCGATAAATATACAGTGAATAATCCAGAAGGGATAGGAAAAGGACAAAAAAACAAAGTAGAGATCGCCCCTCGATCAATGAAATAATAATAGTCAAGTAGGAGAGCCCTACAGTACAAACGAAAAAGAGAGGGGCGGGGAAAAAACAGGCAATACATGATGGATGGATTGCGGATAGAGAATGGAAAGTACAGGTCTCCGTACGGAAGCCTGGCAAAAGAAGCTTATAAGTTATAGGGGGAAAACCCCCCCGAGACCAGCTCCTTGAAGAAATCCTTTGAAACCCCCACCATAGAACAAAAGGGAAAACAGAAGGGGGAAAACGCTAACAGACGGGTTACAGGGGAGAGCGTTGATGGAGGGAAAAGGAGAAAGGGAAGGAGGGAGAGAATACCACCGGTAGATGAGAAAACGTAAAAGTATCATTGCGAAGGAAAATAAAAAACACAACCCCAAACTTTTTTCGCCCAATCGTTACATCGTTTCGCATGCCACCATGACTCTAGTTGTTTTATTACTGTTTTATTCGAATAACCGTCTTTGTTAAAGCCCTTGGACATGCCAGCCCAATGATGCACTTTCGCAAATCTAAATCAGCCAATTAAGGGAGACCCTTTTTTCAATAAGTACCCCATCCTAGGAACTGTCCCTCTAGATCGTCGCCCTCTAGAATCCTCCATTCGAAGGACATGCCGACATTTCCTTGCACCCACACTCCCCCAACGCTCCTACACTTTCATAAGGCATCTACATGCCCTCGAAGATTGGAGGAATCCGACTTGCTGAGCCGAAACCCCTTCCGAGTTCCTCGGTCTTTCTATTAGATACCTTCTTCCTCGTGGCAGCACTGGCCCCAAGCCCTCTATTGTCGGATATAAGCCGTCTTTTCACTTTCTTCTTCCGCGTTGGCGTAATTGTCTCCCCCAGCTTCTTTTGGTGTCCGTAGCCTGTGGTATGACTACTGTTAGGGTTTCCATGAAGATCTGCCGTTTTCTGGGCATGCTGGATTTGCCTCTTACGGAAAGCCGTCACACTGACCTTATCCCACCTCGAGAGCATCTGCGCAGGAAGCTCAGTGGAGGGAATACATTCGTCGTCGGCATCCGGTTCATCGCACGCGCCATCCATTAGAACTAACTCTAAGTGCCCAGCGCTAAAATCATTGTCCGTGTTCTCGTTGCCGTCCTCGTCGGAGGAAAGTTCGAGAAAGTCCGTGATCTTGAGGTTGGCTTCATATTCGTCAAGCCCCTCGTCTCCTAGACCATCGGCAATAAGCTCGCCTTCTTCGTTAAAGTAGGGATAGAAAGCCTCCGGGGGGCCCAGTATGTCCGCCCCATTCAAGAAAAGTCCATCACCACCAGTCAACCCGCCGAGTGTTGGATTATAGTCCAAAAAGCCGGGAGAGTTTTCTCTTTCGCTTTCCTCCGCCATCATGACCATAAAATTAGATACACTGCCACTGCTATTCGTCTCGTCGACAGATACTTGCTTGCCCTTAGGTATGAGAAAGGTCTTCTTTGACCCCTCCACAACGCAGATCGGCCGGTTCGGATCGGCAACCCAGGAGCCAAGCCTCGGGCGGGAAGCCCCGTCGATATGAACAACTTGTGGGCTTTCCGGTTCCTGGGACGACCTCGAAACACGCCGGAGGATAGACTTGCCGCGGGGTGTAGGCATCGGAAGATCCTCTTCTTCATCAGTAGTTTCTCCGGAGTCGCCTTCAATGCAAATGGTAATTCGTTAGTAAAGGGGTACTCTTCCAGGTTTGAATTTTCTCACTTTCGTCCTCGCTCTCACTACCCGCGGCTTCTTCCTCACCCTCGCTTCCTTCGTCACCACTCCCACCCGATGAGAAGAAATGCCCCCAGGGAATATCCACATCGTCATCCGTGTCGTCGGCCCATCCCCCACATCCTTGGATGCTCACCAGGTGCTTCACAGCAGGGTCCTTTTTCTCAAAGAAGGGGTTGAGAGTCGGTACTTCGTCCTCATCCGAGGACCCTTCATCACTACCTGCCGTGGATGAATGGGAACCATCCATCCCACCTAGAGAAGCAGGTATAGATGGAGCAGTGGCAGACAATGAGCCCCGAGGAGTGTTATCGGGGGTGACGGCAGGAGTAGAATTCGGCGTCGGACCCACAGAGAAGATACCCCCATCAAACAAATAACAATCGCTCATCGGATCACAGGGGATGTCAGGAAAAAAACTGGGATCGTTCCATTGGGAGATGAACATTTCATCGTCGAGATCTTCGAATTCATCCATTTCGAATTCATCCATTAGTCGTTAAAAAGAGGATTTAACGACGTCAATTGAAATCAACCGAACTTCAATCAGATCAATATCATTCCTCGTGAGGCGTTGTGAAGTGAGCATGAACAGTTACAGTCTTCACCGTAGTTGCGACGAAACTGGGATGGTGACGAACAGGGATGTTTGGTGGGCAAAAAAAGAAATCGTCAAGGTTAGGGTTGCAGAAAGTTACTTGTCATTGATCCCTGTTCGGTCACCCTAGTTTCGTCGCGACTACCGATAGTACTGTACTGGTCTAATATACTCACCCAACAAATGCCAAGACCTCTATCGGTATGTTTTGGGTAGGTTGTTGTGCCGGTAATCCCGAGGTTTACACCATTTATCCATCCTCCCTCTCGTTTTATTCCTTCGTGCGTTTTCAAGCACTGGCACTAAGGTAAGACTAGCAGAGAAACAGAAGGATCAGCGAAGGAAGTAGCTGTAAAGAGTCCTAGTATTTCTTAAACCAGGGAGACATTTAACTCGGTTTAGAATAATAAGCACTAGCCTGTTCAAGTAGGACACCGCCAATATCGGATTTGACCCCCGCAATATCCGCTTTCACTCCACTGACTTCCTTTTTGACCCCTGCAATATCCGCTTTCACTCCACTGACTTCCTTTTTGACCCCCGCAATATCCGCTTTCACTCCACTGACTTCCTTTTTGACCCCCGCAATATCCGCTTTCACTCCACTGACTTCCTTTTTGACTCTACCAACATCCTCTTTGAGCCCGCCAACATCGCCCTGAATCTGGACGAACTTTTCCGAGAATTCGGTGCGGACCTCCTCTATCCTGCGGGATATCGCCGCTAATGATTCGAGCAGCGTTCGCAAGCGGCTAGTCCGGTCAGGCTTGGGGTCTAGGGCGGCCGGCCTGGGCTTTTTTTGAGGTCGGCCGGGCCGGACTGTGGGCTTCAGTCCGGCTTTCAGGGCCTATCTGGCCGGACTGCAGATATCTGCAGGCTTTCGAGTGATAATATGTGATTAAGATAAGATAAGCAGATGAAACGCCAAGAGTTATAGATCACGAACGCGCAACCGAGGAGGAAACTTCGGCCATGACAATAGTGCTCCCCCCACCAATCCGACTATTATGGAAACCAAAGAATAAATTAAAAATGTAAATAGATAAAAGAATACCTTGTAGAAATTTCTTTATGTGGTGTTGAAAGGGCGAGGTGATAAGGAGGGTTCCGTTGCCGTACTAGAGCAATAAATCGAGTGAGAGAAAACTAGAAACTCCCTCCTCTCTGTCTATCCGGATACCTGAGGAGGAGGAGGAGGAGGAGGAGGAGGAGGAGGAAGATAGGAGGTAGAAATGAGAGAAGCAATGGTAAAGGGGAAGAAGGGTGGGACGGAAAAGAGAGCAACATCAGCAGTCACAAGCCAGATGTGAAAGCGATGACGAGATGAGGTTTGTCGGCAGCTTCGATTCTACTGATGCAGAGCCGGCAGGAACTATGGAAGTTTAATTATTTTTGGTCATCTATCGAGGGCATTTCGTGACTATTCAATTCCACTCTGCCAAGCGTAGTCATGCAATTAAGCCTCAGGAACACCTCTCTCACCCTCTTTAGTTTTCTAGATCAGGAGTTTTCTCTTTTCTCTTTTCCCTTTCTTTTGTTTCTTCTCTTTCTCTCCCTGCAGACATTGATCACTTGGTTTCCAGCATCCGATTGGACCAACTTTTTTTTAATCCTCCGCATTTCAACCCTTGTGGCAGCAGAACCCGACTAACTCTCCAAAATGCAGGATACGAACCAGGTTGAACTAGAGGTAATCACTCGCTTAAAGCTTCTTATTTCCTCTTGAAGAGCTGTGAACAAAGGAAGAATCTGCTGGGATATACTCAATCATTGCCGAGTGGTCTTAAGGGGTGTCCGGGACGCCGTTACGGTGGGTTTGCTCCAGGTTTACGCATCCCTGAGGGATCTACAGTGGTAAGACTACCGGAATTAATTGAACAAATGGTTTGCTGATCTCCCGATGGGCTCATACGAGGTTTTTCCTGAACACGCTGTTGCCTCTTCTATCAGAAAGATTCGAAGGTGTTAGACCTAGCAGTACCAAGCTCCTTAAAGATGTGGTCACGGTACATTCACCTTGCTATCTTTTACAAGAACTCTATGGCCAACCTCTTTTCAATGTTCAGTTGACTCTTTCAATATTTATGCAACCAGAGAATGAAGCCACTGTTTCGAACCTTGGCGCCTTGGACCGGATGTGTGTGTTTTGGAAGAACTCCTGGTTCGGAATACCATCCGAGATACTTGGAACGAGGCTACCAGAGTTAAGAACTCTGCTGGAGCAGCAGCCGCTAGTATCGGAGAAGAGGTTATTCCTGCTGAAGTCATTCCTACTGTTGTCGCCACCTCAGCCGAGAACCAGCTTCCGCCCCCGAGATTGCAAGACAAAAGAAAGAAGCAGAGAAAAGTTTGGTGGAGATGGACCGAAAGACTCCATGGTTCCGAAATGTTAAGACAAAAGGTTTCTCATCAGTCAGATCCCTTCAAGTATCACTCCATTCTTGCAAGGTAGTCCTCGGCATGCATGCTCGTAGTCATGAAAGTGTACTAATTCGCTGTTCATAGGTCTTGCTAGAAGCCTCACTGCCAAGAGGAGGACCAATCTACTCCATAAATAGCATGGTTTCAAAATTGCTGAGGCCATTTCCGAGTCTATATATGATCATTTGACGTGGAAGAGACTAGGTACTGCTGAACGATTCAAGGTTGGGGAAATGATGCTAATAGTCATATAGATAGCAGCGATTCAGTTACAGATAAATACGGATATCAGATTATAGATGCTGACTTGTATCCCTTCATTCTTACTTGAAAGTGAGAAGTCTGTGGCCCTGTTACCCATCTGCCCCAGTTACTAATTTTAAGTTTAGGAAAAGGAAGCGGTCAAGTGGTCACCATAACTTTGGTTAGATTAACATAAAATAATGGGATAAAAGCTGTGACCGATATACTGGAAACCTTTTGGAGTGAATTTCACAATATACCTGCTCTTGGAGATGCCGAGCAAATCGGAAAGGATAGCCACCAGAGCATGGCACATGCATACGGAGTCATCAAGATCATATTGTTTTTGTTTACTCAGTTGGTCTCAAACAAATCTATCTTGGATTCTCAACAGACCGTTGCGCTTCAGACTCGAGAACACTCAAATGATACACCACGTCCTGGTTTTATCAATCCACATCTCTTCCTCTTGGAACTTGGGGCTAGTATTCTCCCGGTGGTTAGAAATATCTGCGATGCTAGTTCAATAGAAAAGGCCTCTTGTTCCATTGTCAAGTCTGTTATTGAGATTCTTGGAATCGTCCTCAAAGCAGATAGTCAGAGTGGTACGTTTACTCGGAAGGCATTGCAGAAGAAAGGCAGGTTGTAAATTACGATCTCATGGAGGACGATGGAACCAAACGAAGAGGGGATCCGGCAGCTTGTTTAAATGGGCTTCACCCGAGAAAACGCTATGACTGGGCTTTTGCTAGGTACTAGTAATGTTAATACTGCCACCGAATGGCTCACTATAGAAGGGGTTGGGACTCCCCAGCGTGGCAGCCAAATATCTGCTTCCAGTCCTCGGCCTCTAACTGCTGAATCTCATTATACCGATGAAGTGGGAACCGATGTCGATGCGGTTAGGGAGGTACCTATCGTCGCCGCCTAGTCAGAAGGGGTAGTTGAAAGAGGTGTAGCGGCTACCGAACCAATTATACCCCCCCCCCCGCACGGCCTGCGCCCGCTGTCGATACCGAGATTCCTCCGGCTGATAATGGTGTGGTTGCAATGAACATTGGCGAATCCAATATCCAGCCCCCACCTCCATCGGGTGAGTCCCAAGCTAGCGAATCCACTGAGATTTCCCCTTCCGCTGTTGAAAAAAGCAAAGCCAAAGAGGGTGATAAGGTTCCACTGCCGCAAGTTATAACAATCGAGGAGCTGGATGACTTCAGATCTGCCATTTGTGAGAGCCTTATTGATCGCTGTTTGGATGTTCTCCGTGTCAATTCAACTGTCACCTTCGAGCTCTCGTCTCACTTCACCAGCGCCTTTGGTAAGGTCTCAGAATTGTCAGATGTCAGGAGGTAGGTTGCCTCAAAAACATTGCAATCATTGATGTCACTACAGGGGGATGATCTTTGGCCTCGTGCCAAAACCATAACGCCAACTTTTCACCTCCTCGGGCTTGTCCTTCAGAACCAAGACTTCTTTGACACTTGTTTAGAGGACCTCAAAGACACGATTCTAGCCCTCATTGAGTTTATGGAATTGAATTAGGGAGAACCTGCTCCATGGATCGCTAGTATCTTATTAGTCATGGAGAAAGTCTTGTCAGAGTCAGCCCAACTCAAGCGAGTTACTTTTATGTCGCCTCCTAGTGATCAAGGGCCGGAAAATATCGCCGAGTTGAATTCGTATAAGATTTCTGATGGCGATCAGTCTACACTTTCCAGGCTGTTATAAGCGCGGTTTCGGTTATCGGCAAGAGATAAGGTTTTACCTTTGGCTCTGGCTCGTGTTCTGGTATTACTTACTTGGAAGCAGGAGCTCGCAATTTGAATGGCTAAAGAAGATCATTTGCGACGTCTATTCCCTATGCTACGTTGCCAAGCTGGCCTGAAAACAGAGCGTATCCAGGCGTCTACAATACTTGTCCTTCAGCATATAACTGAAGACAAGGGTGTGCTCAAAGAAATCATGAGGAACGAGATCTGCACATGGTTCCAGTCGCGTGGTTCGTATCAAATTGATACCCAGTCTTTTGTCCGGCATAACCACCACCTCGTCCTGAGAGACCCGGACGCATTTGTTGAGTTGGTCAATGAGCTCTGCAAATTCACAAGATACGACCCCCACCTAAGACGTCAACAGGTTGCAATCAAGGAAACAGAACGCCCTAAACCTGAACCCGAATCGAAGCCAGAGGCTGGATCTGACCCGGCAAAGGAGACTGAAGAGGCGGCTAGACAAACTGTAGATAAGGAAATGGTTGATAAGCCAAAGCCCGTAGCCGAAGTCAAACCGCCTGGACTCGAAAACCCAGACGGGGTAATTCATTTCCTACTTAGTGAACTTCTCGCCAAGGATGCCATAGACAATCATCTCCTCCTAAATCCTCCGAAAGAGGATATTGCATCGGTGCAAATGGATATCCAAATGGAGCAAGGGGGGTCTGCGGGAAAATCCGCTGGTGTGTCGCAAGCGAACTCGTTCTCTAACCCAGAGAAACCAGGGCTTAAAGCGGAGCAACATCCTAAATCCATTTACCGTTGCTTCAGCTTTAACTGAATTATTATCTTGTTATAACCGTGCAAAGATAGAGTTCATCGGCTTCTCCTGCAAAGTGGCACCGCGGGAAGCGATCACACTATCGAAACCAAGATCCGCAGTCCTGAATTACCTGCTAAACGATATCATTCCTCCAGGCACTTTAATACATACAGAAGACATTGCACAAAAGAAGCAAGCGACAACATCACAATGGGCAATCTTGGCTATTGTTTCCTTATCGGCCCAGACCGGGGAGTCTTCAAGCGCTGAACTTGCAGCTAATATCTACAGTGTCAAACGCAGTACGTCCTCGTCACTACAAGGGTGGCACAGCTCCGAGAGCCACCGACAATGTGGATCACAACCCACTTTTACAGCCGAATTCTAACAACGAACAAGCCAGTGCCTGGCCAACCCACAATTGTAGCCCAGAATTCATGATAGATTGGGTACAGGCCATTGACGGAATGCATGCGACTGATGGTGTTTCTATGATCAGCACCCTTATGAGTCTGGTGACTAGGCCCGGCCAGCATCTTCCCGTTCTTGCTAACGGCGCATCTATTTATTTCCAAGCTGCCCTCCCCACCCTGCTCACCATCACCACCATCACGGCGCCCCATTCATGCCTCGAGAGTTACGTTCTATGTTCGAGGCAGCTCGACCGCAGCCAGACGTTCAACGCCATCGCCGGGAAAATCCGTAAACGGCAGTTAATAAATTTGTCCGAACAGACCCCCGGTAGATGGACCGAAGAATCTAGGCTATTGTTCGGCTCCAGCGCCCCAGATCGTGCCCAAAGAGTGGTCAATGCTATCTTAGTCCTACTAGTTCCTCCAGCCATTGAGGAAGAGAGAATCACAAAAGAGAAGCAAGAAAAGGCGCGGTTAGAGATGATTCAAATTGAGGAGGAGCGCAAGAAGAAAGAGGAAGAAGAGAGCATTACTTGAGAAAAGGCAGAGGAAGAAGCAAGGATCAGAAAAGAGGCTGAAGAACGAGGACCTGCCGAATGGGCAGCTGCGGAGGCTCCGGAGGCTGCGGAACTGGCGGCGGCCGCTGCTAGCGAATCTGATGCTCCCGACGACGCGAATAGCCCAAATGAAGGAGATGCCATGGAGGGTATTGAGGCTACTTAGGGTGAAGCACCAAAGGTTGAAGCAGGCCCTTCGGATCCTCCAGCACCGCTAACCACTGTCATGATCCGCGGACGCGAGATGGATATCACCAGGATGGATATCGACCCCGAGTTTTGGACATTGTCGGAGGAGCTGAGAGAAGAAGTCCTAACTCAACATATCCGGGAGAGGCGTGCGGCAGCGGCGATTTAACCAATTTATAGAGATGCCTAGGGTCGCTCGTGCAAGTGGTGTACGACATCCAGGCGAACCGGAGCCAAAACCGGTCAAGAAGCCGTTTCGGAAGAGTTTAATCCAATTGTTGGACAAGGCTGGTGTTGCTACTCTTCTGCGATTGATGTTTATTCCTCAAGTTGGGAGTACTTGCCTTACGTTGCACGAGATCTTGCTCAACATTTGCGAAAACAGACAAAATTTGCAGAGGTTGTCAACCTTCTTCTATCGATTCTACAAGACGGCAGTTCGGACATGGCAGTAGTTGAGCGAGGCTTCGCGCAATTATCTGTCAGAGCTATACAAGCACCTGCTACAAGGACCCCAACAACAGCTATCAAGCGAACTGGAACTGGGTTCCTAGCTCAAACTAGCAGTGAGGTTTCACCCTTAATGGTTGCTCAGCAGTGCCTAGGCGCGCTACTGTTTTTGGTTGGCTATAACGAATATATACCTTCGTACTTCCTTAATGGGCATGATATCACAGTCGAACTTAGGAGGTGTACAAGTCGAAAAGGCAAAGGAAAGGAGGTTCCCCCACCCAAGGCAAGCAAATATGTCCCAAATATGCTCCAGAGCCTTTCAGATCGCCGGTTAATCACTGAGGGCTCATCAGTAATGGAACAGCTTTCGGTGTTGCTATCAGATATTACCAGACCTCTCAGATTTCTTCTCAAGCGAGAGAAAAAGAAGCCGAGTGAATGAAAGCCAGCTGAGTCGGTAGCAGAGGCAGAACCTACAACTATGGAGCCTGCCAACTCGAATACAACCATAGCCACCGAAACCTCCGCTGCGGCGACTGGAGAAGGCCAATCTAGCAAGAGTAAGGATGAGGCGTCGAATACCGATTGTAAGAAATATGGCGATAGGCCAAGAATACTGCGCCATTTGGTACCTCTTGTTCCAAAACATAGCCTTCGATTGGTTGTCAATATACTTACCGCGCGGGAGTGCTCAGGTAAGACTTTCCGTATAACACTCGCAACTATGCAAAACCTTTCTGCAATTCTAGAGGTGAAGGTGGTTTTCGGCGCAGAATTGATCCGGCAGGCTCAGGTGCTCAGCGGCACTACTCTTGGACACCTCGAGGTATTGGTGCATTAGATCAAACATGCTAAAAATCGAACGGGAATCTAGGGATGGCCTTATCAAACTTTTTGCCAGTGAGCTCCAATCAGGCCAAACTTCTCTCTGCATTTTGATGGCACTCGACTATCCTTTTGACCCTAAGCGCCGAAGCAGGGAGGTTGTGAAGCATAGCACATGCGTTGGTAATGATGATGCGATAACGTGCCGACCTCTCTTTTATGGCAGGGTCATTTTATCATTTTTGAAACGCATTTGGAAGGGAGAAAACATAAGATCCTCGTGCATTAAGGGGAGAGATTTGTGAATGATGTAGCTTTAGTTGTATAGATGAAATGGCCTATGGATGGGCATTAAGGATTATGATATACTCGTATTCTCATCGTGTATTTTGAATTATGTTCCTATATAAGTACGTGAAGGTGTGTCAGACTTATGTGAAATATCGAAGATATGATGGGTTTACCACAAAGAGGACAATGTAGCCGATCATATATTCGCTGTACATCCCTCCCTCAGCAAACCATGACACCAACAACACCTCCCATCAACTAGTACTCGAGTAAATCCGCCTACAGTTTCAGCTGAAAAAAACAAAAGCAGAGTGTTAATTCTCTCGCTATTTATTCAGAACAACTAGGGTTCAAACAATGCGGTACGTTACCGTAAATTACACTAGGAATATAAGATTAGTGTTGTTCACGAGCCGCCAAGAGACTCAAGCCGGAGAAGAGGTAGAGGAAACCCGTGTGGAAGATGGGAACTACAAGGCAGACACAGAAGGATATGGTTAGCTTCCCCAGGAATTGGAACTGGGCATAGTGGGAAGGTCCATTGGCTAGTTGTATATATTTTCAAGTTGCTATATACAGTACAATTGTTGGTTTTTTTTTGAATGATACCATAAAATCTCGAATAATTGAACAATGTGCTATGTCGTTAGAGTTGCCTCCTCTGGTAAGGTCTGGTGTTTTTTTGTTTTTTTATGACTCTGAGAGGGGCTGAGCAGCTCTTTTTTTGCAGCGATTTTCGCCCCTTTTCCAAGGTAGGGAATTCCCAACGACATAGCAAATTGTTCAATTATTCGAGATTTTACGGTAATAGCAGTGTGCAGAGGTATCGTGGCCACTCTAGCCTCAAATGTCTTGGCAGCTCGAGCCTAGGGGTGCCTCGAGCCGGCTCGTGAACAACACTAGGTAAGATACCGGAAAACGGCATCTCTCCTTTGAGTTCTGATGTTAGGGACTCTTAATCTGGTCTTTTAGCGAGCTCACTAGTCTCTGCGTCCTTGCTCCCACTATGCAGGTAGACTCTAAGTTAACCGTTTCAAAATCGCATTCGAGTACTCAGCACTCCAGACAGATGAAAATAAGGAGGAAATACCGGTAGCGGGAAAAAAAAACAAGTTCTGTCAGATTGGGGGTTTTCCCTTTGCGGAGGGGCCTGGTTGGGCTCTTGAACACTTGTACCGGTATTTATTTAAGTTACTAGCATTCTTGTTTTGAACGGCGAAGGAGATCGCCATAAATAAATTCAGTCTAATGAATGTCCAACTCTACTCAGGAGGGTCTCCCCAAGCTGACTACATTGATGAAGCTCTCTACTGGAGTAGTCTGGGGTTGATAAAAGTCGGGCGACTACCATTACTAAGTGTGGAATTTGTGTCGGGACTAAACGAGGGTAGGAAATTCAAGTGACACCTTGTGAGAATATTGTGAGTGCCGGCAAAAATTCGGGCGCACGTCCGCAAGGAGACGTGGCGCTCACGCGAGGAAGGCGTTGGATGAGGACTTGTGTTATCAGGCCTGAAATGAAGAGCATGGCAGGACAATGCCACCGACTTGAAGAACCTGCGCACAGGGGTTGGAAATTTGTCTGGTACGTGTATCATAGATTGTTCGTGCAGGTCTAAATCCCCCTTTAAAATTCTAGGGCATAGAAAATAGGTTATACAAAATTTAATCCTGTCTTGTAGCTTTTCATGCCGGGAACTTGTTATGTCGCGCATGGTACTTGTACGAGTAAAATCAGGTTCGGGGTCAATGTAGTTTACTTAGTAATCCGCTTAGAGATGCGACATTGCCCTGTTGTGTAGAATATTACTCCCTGTGCGACCCAAAACGGCCCCTGGCTATGATACCACAAAATGCCGCTGTTTTTTTCTTTTCTTGCGCACCACACACACACACACACACACAAATGTGACTTCTTTTTCCTTCCTAATCTCACACAAACCAGAGTGAAGTTGGAACTCTTGGCGAATATTTCAGAGGGAAGAAAGCTCCTTTACAGTAAGAAGTTTGTGTCATTGCGTATTCCTTGCTGTTCTCAAGCGTTGCTTTGAGCATGGCTGCCAAGGCTCAGGACTTCCGACTTCCAACTTTGATTTATGCACTGGGGCGTCGTCACTCTATTGTACCATACATGATGTTGAAATACGATCTGCGTCACTGCGTGACACTTTCGCTCTTCCCCGCAAACATCCATTTAGTAAATTTACGTTAGGGGCCGGGATCTCACGCTTCTTATGTGATTTGAGACTAGGCTGATACTAGCCTTCTAATTTCAGCACCGGTCCAGCCGTATCATTTCTAGGACGCAATGGAATATGTTACAAGTAGCACGACAAGGAGACCACAACGAACGCTCGATAATCCAGCAGTATGATACTAGATATCAGACCCCAATCTATCTATATATCCGAACTAGTACTGTACTTACCAAGTGCGATAAGCTTAAGTCAAATCTTTAGAAAAGAAAAAAAAAAAGAAAAACCGTATTGTCCTTTTATTGGTTCTCGTCTAGATTTTTTCCTACCCGGTTCCCCTATAAACACGGGTATCGTTATCAAATATACGGTATCCTACCATCCATCCCATCAATGAGTTTCAATCTGAGCCCGTCCAGCCATCCATCGGCGCACGCGATAGTACCGTAAAAACCGAAATAATTGAGAATGGCGCTAGGACGTCCAGAATTCCCCCCTTTAGATTAGGGGGAGAAAACACAGTGGGAAAGATCCTTCAAGCCCTCGGCTGAGACAACAGACCTTACTAGGAGAGGCAACTCCAACATCCTAGGCAGTAACGTACCGGTATCCTACCTAACCCACACAATACTAAAAGCCCCATCAATATCATACAAAAAAAAAAAAAAAAAAAGAGGCCTTTTCGGTCACATCTATAGTATATTCATTTATTCCATGCCATACCCCCGATCCATCGAAACATATCCAAAATTCAGTCCAATACGCCGATCCCACAATCTACAGCAAGACAAGCCAAAAACAGTAACGTATAACCCAAGTACAATACTAGTACTCTAATACACACCGTTTATAAACAGTTTATCATAAACAAACCGAGTATAACCCCAAAGGTAAGAAATATGTTAAAGAATAAAACTTAATAATTATGAATAAAAAAATTGCGGTAATCTTTACTAAGGATAGGAATGAGAATAAGAATGAAAATGAGAAACTCCTAGGACTGTGTAGTATAGTACCGCTCAGCCGAGTGCCGGTATGTAAAAGTAACGTAAAGCAAAGAAAAAGCATAACAAAAGCAAAAGTAATTCTACACCAATTATTCCATGTAGTCTAGAAATTCTATAATATAATAGGAAGAATACAGTCTAGGAAACCCCCCTCCTTGCCCTTCGACCTCACAAAGTCCACAAGTCAAACACCTCTCCCCCAGCAAACACCTCGACGCGACAGAGCTGAAACCACCAAACAAGCCCTCCGCATCTTCCTCTTTGTCTCCCCTACCAATCATGACTGGCGGACTCAATCCCAATCCCGTAAAATCTGTCGAGAAATTCTCCGCGAGCTCCGGATCGGTGATGAGCGGTCTGATCGGTGGTTCAATCTCCCTACGCTCCAACTTCCCCCAGTCGATCTTTCTAAAAAAATCTGTGATTCTTGATCGTCTGCAAGTCCTTGGGCATGTTGTACCCCAACCGCTTCGTCGGGTCCTTGCGCAGCAAACGGGTAATCAGGTCCTTCGCATCCGGGGATAGGAAATACGGTAGGCTAAGTTTCGAGTTAATGATCTTGTGGGTGATTTTTGCCGTGTTGTTTCCTGTAAAGGGAGGCCCGCCGGTCATCAAATCCACAGCGAGAGTACCAACACCCCACCAATCCACTTCAGCACCATACTCCCGCTTGCCGTCGCCACTAAGGATCTCCGGGGCCATGTGCTCGGGTGTGCCAAGGAAGGAGCGGCAGCGGGAGTCATCTGTTTTAACTTTGCTGAGACAAAAGTCGGTCAGGAGGAGGTGACCTTCTGCGTCCAACAAACAGTTCTCGGGACTTCAGGTCTCTGTACACCACCTCAACGTTCTGGTGAAGATGCGAGGGGGTAAGGACAAGCTCCGCTAGGTAAAATATGGCGGTGGTCTCCGGGAAGAAAGTTGACAAAGCCAGATGTAAAAATAGCTCGCCGCCTTGAGCATACTCGGGGGTCAAATAGAGTTTCTCCTTATCCTGGAAGGCATAGTAGAGCTTGACAACAAACGGATGGCGGACGGACTCAAGGATTGCAGGTTCGGCCTTTGTCTGCTCAACCATCTTCTTGTGGACCACTACTAAACTCGCTTTTTTGAATTGCTTCTGTGCGTAGAGCTTTCCAGTAGCTTTATGATGAACCAAAAAGACAGTTCCATAGCTATCACGCTCTCAACATAACTCATCTCAAAGCGCAAGATCCAATTGAACTACTCACGTTCCCTTCAGTGATCCGAGCCGTCCAGTTCGTCCGTCCTGGAGGTAGGACAAGACGGACCGCCGGTGGTGGACCGTCTTTTTTCGAGTCCATGGACGGACTATGGGAGATGGAGTTGGGACCGGACGCCCTGTGTAGTTTTGCTGTTTGGATCTCTTCTGCTTGTATGCTTAGAAACTCCAAGTTCATGATTTCATCTCGCTCATGGTTTGTGATCAGGCAAATCATATAGCACTATGCCATTGGAAAGTTCTGATATTGGGTGCGGATACCCGGATCCCAGGGAGTCAATTGAGTTTCCCGGAAACTCCCCTGGAAAATCCCACGTATCGGGCTGCAAGTCAACTTCGGTTGCATCTGTTGTTTGGCATTGTTGCGACATCACCGCTAGAGTTAAGACAAAGGGCTTAGAAAAGTATTCGAAGAAAGATAAGGCTTGAAGCGGAATGAGATATTCAGTCTTATATTAATACTCGCAGCACTTGATAATCTATTTAACCTTCTTCTCTTTCTTGCATGAATATTATTTATTATATTATCTCGGTTACAAAGCATCACCATTTATCATTCATACTTTGTCTGCCGTCCCTGGCCGTCATTACTCAGCCCCGACCGTTGTCACCCACCCCCGGCCGTCACTACCCACCCCGGCCGTCATTACCCATCCCCGGTCGTCCCCTGCGGTCCCCCTCATTTTTGTCGACACGTGTCCCACCGTCTTTCCAAATACCTGCCGTCTGTGTCCCCCCCCGCCGTCCCTGCCTACACCCTACCGTCTTCTGATACCCCCTATTCCCCCACCTAATCTTGGCCGCCCTCCCATCTCACCTACCGTACTGTCCGCCTAAACAGCCACTATCACATGTGTCTCACTATACTAAGAAAGGCCTAGGTCCCAGCCTAGCCCGGCAGTCCCTCGAGTAATTTGCCCTACACCGGACTACGGCTAGCGGTCCCGTCCCGTCCCGCCCGTCCCGTCCTCTTGGCATTATCCCCGCCGTCCCCCGCTGGGCCCCCGGACAGTTCGGAACACTGTAGCCAACCACCTCATCCACCATAGCCCAACCCAATCAATCAACCCACACCAGTAATGTTCTGACTCTCGTGAGCATGCCCGGGTCTGTATATAGCCCTAAGAATAGATTTTTGAAGTATGAGACGTGCGGAGAAGTAGATTTCGGGGAGATAGAGAGGAAAATGGGTGAATCTCGGGGGGCATTTTGGATCATTCACCTGCTCAGATCCAGGTATGATAGCAGTTCCTTATTTTATGTGTTAGGATCTATGCTATACATAAGCTCGTGTAGACACGACGTAGTGTGATAATGAAATCCTTGCCGTGGGGGGTGGGGGGTTCCCTGCCCTTGTGGGTTCTGCGTCATCGTGTTGGAGGGTGGGTGGGGTCTTGTGATTGTTTAAGTGGGCCGGGAAATTGGGTATGGGCCCTGAGACTCTCTGAGGGCAAGGAGAAGAAAGCGGAGGAGGTGTAACGGTGCTTTGGCGGCTAGATTGTATTACACTGGTGGGTGCGGTTTCCTGGTCATGGAGCATCACTCGTAGCCCTCAGAGTTTGTTGTTGGCAATATTGCTTCAATGTGGCGGAAGTATGCCCGGCAGGGAATTGCGGGACTCATATCATTGGCACTATGTATAGATATCTCTTATGGGTATAAGTACAGTGGCCTCGAGTCTAGGTAGCAATGAGAAACAAGGACATTGAATAATTCTGATCGTCCCTCTACAGCCACACAGTTCTAGCATCCGGCGAGTCTTTAATTTCTCTTCAATCCCACATCTCGCACACTTTACTTGGCGATTCATAAAGTATTCGGATGAATTCACGCCAAGATGTCCCAGCTTACACCTAAAGACTCGAATCTTGGCGCTGATTCATAGACAACTGTGGAGTGTCGAATTAGGATATATAGGCTATTTTTTTGAGTATAAATAAGACAATTTCTGTAGTATGCACCACGTTAAGGAATAAGTAAGAAAGGTCTCTACGAAACATAGCCGAGCGGGAAACATGGATGGTCACGGAATCTAGTTCTACTAGTGAGCGCCACCATGTGGGACTAACCCGGATAAATGGCGATGGGGACTATGCGGGCCGGGCTGGGGAAGGGCTACCATAACAGAGCCGTGCTTAGCCAGGCAGTGGGTGCCACCCTGCTATGCAAGGCTGAGGTTTTAGTGTCTCCTTGCAGGGGGCTACTATGTTAAGGTGTTGAGGGTCTTGGTGTGGCGATGGGTAGGTAGCATAGATAGAGACGGAGAAGTTTCAATTGGGAGCATTGGTGTTGTGAAGGGAAGATAGTTATAAATTTCGTTATTCCTCTTATCGCTCTTGCCACATGCGCTCGACTAGTAGGCAAAACTAATAGCCAAGGCAAGAGTACAGTACAGTATATACATAAAACATAATCAACTCATCCTGATCCTTCTGTGTATTGCTATAACTTTCTCTGTCCTCCCGTGCGCTTTTCCATTCCTCTGCACACACCTATGGTGGCGACCGGAGAAAACTCTCTGTAGGTATGCTAAAGTTCTAAAAATAACCCACCTCACTCCCGAGCAATCCCGCCGGACTCCTGTAACCCCCAGAATCAACCGCCATGCTTCCACATCATGTGAAGGAAGGAAGGAAGGGAGAGTTACTTTTTTGTACACAATAAAATAAAGGTTTGGCTGTAAAGACAAGATTCAGAGCTAGAATCCTTAACCTGAGTATGATATAATGAAAGGGGGAAATGCCAATAGAAGAATCTGAATTTTTAACACTAGTACTACGCTTCTATTTTTCTACTTGCGTTGTGCCCGTTTCCTTGTATGATAGTCTATTCAGCATTGGATAGGGGGGATACTAGATAAGCGATAGATGGATGGATTGTTGGTTGATATGAGCTTGAAGAGAGTTTAATAAAGTGAAAACGCCGCCAATCAGAGGACGACAATAGAAGCTGTAGGGTTAGAAGAAGAAGAAAAATAATCATTGGTTTAAATTGGAAAAGTAGGGCTCTTCCTCCCCAATCTCTGTTAAAGGCGCGTTCAATACCCAGTAACTTATCGTACACACTTCCCTTAATTTCCTAACTGATCAGTGCGGATGGAAATCGTGATGCTACTAAATTTACCGATAAACTCTTATAGAAGTTAGAGTGGGGCTTTTACAGCTAGCTTGGTCTTGTCTCTTGGGTGGAGTAGGGTTTCCTAAACAGGTTCGAAGTACCGGATTTTCCCTGAGGTATGCAGAATCAATTATTACTGGTATTCTTGAGGCTGAGGTCCTGAGCTTTGGGCTAGAGGATTGAACTGTAAGTTAGTGAATTTGGTGTAACGAGACATAATGTAATATAGGGGTTTTTTTTGGTGAATTTGGGTTTCAGGCTTGAGGGATATATGATATTATATTAATTAACATGTAGTGTGGGGTATAATGAGATTGAAGAATAGCATATTGGTAGATTTGGGCTGACTTGGCTACAATATTATGTGTCAACACCATTTCTCAATTTCCTTCCATTTGAGGAGGTCTGATATCGGCCGGCCCGGGATTTGTGGTGTAGCTATAGTAACATTTCTTATAGTCTTCCAAGAAGTTGTGTAACCTTTCAAGAATGCCCGGCTGGTGGGCCCTTTAAAAATAGAATATTGTCATGAGGGCGGCTTATCGCTGGGTACAAGTAGAAGTACGGAAGGATGTTATACAATCTCTAGGATCATTGAAATGGGGCGACTGCCTGCCTATGCCTCGTTGTGCAGTTCCCCTTGGTCTCATGTTAGGGTTGGATCGCTATGTGCTGTCAATGGCAAACGCCTATCATAGCATCTCACTCGAACGCCCACCTCCCGTAACAGCTCAGAGCCAGTAAATTGTTTGTCTCAACTCTATTACAATCCGCACCGAGTAGACCTCGTATCGCAACTCCAGGGGGTCAAATTTATCTGCACATTCTAAACCATGCATGCACTCACTAAACCCCTGCAACGTGGAATCCATCAACCCATTGCAACCCCGCATTCCCCAAATGTGCATTCACTCGTTGAACCCTGTTTACATCTGCACCTTAGGTAGTTTATCTGGTACCTGTCACAGGCAAGAAGTGACCGAAAACAGGGGTTCGGAAAATATATGGTAAAAAATCCGTGCGCGCCACAAACCCACCACTCGTATTTTCGGTCACTTCTTGCCTGTAACGAGTACTACCGGTGGAACAATGGGTACAGTACCTATGTATGCTGTAACCACACTCATGATCAGGAACAGCCGTCTGGCAATCAGGTTAGCAAACCAACATTTCACTCGTGCCATTTTCATTGGGCCCTGAATCACGTTGTTGCTCTGGCGGCATAGCCCCTGCTGCCCTTTGGTAGATAAACGATCTCCAACAAACCCGGCGAACCCCGATCCTCTCGCAACCGCAGTGCAATTATACAAGACCCCAAATATTAGGAATTGACAGTAGAAGCTTCTACTTTTGGGCCAGTATGGCCGACTGCCCCGTCCCCCCCGTCGGACAACATGCATCGCTAGGGAGGAGAAGAGCCAGGAGCACAAGAATTGCGTCGGTTCAAATTTCTCTGGAGGATTAAACTATGGCTTAGTCATTAGGGTTTTCCTAACATTTGCTTATCCTTCGTCCTAGCATAGCATCCCTATTTCTAAATCCTCTGGGCAAGCTTTCAGGATATGCAGGGCCGGCGCCGTAACTACTCGTAGAATACGATGGACTATACCCCACTCTACATAAACGACAGTGGTTTAGGGATGACCGAAACTGCTTGCTTCGCTATGTCTTGCTGTCATAGGGGCAAGTGCTCATTGACCCCCGCTCGACTTGGGACTCGTCAGAGAGAGCCATTAGGACGTTGCTCGCAAAGGGTTCAAGAGAAATTATTTGTCGTCACTGTACATAGATATCCAATATAGTGAGATCAGTGGGGGAAGACACTTACACGGAGTGCTTCAGCATCGCATCCGAGCAGCGTGACTGTTCCGGTATCACGTTCTCATCGCCAGTAATACAAAACCTGCTGTTATAAAGCTGAAAGTGCTTTGTGGTCGCTATGCGCTAATTTGGTTATCCATCCACGTGTCTCAAAATGCTTGGACATTTTACATCTCTCGGTTGGCTGGCAAAGTTTATCCAGACATCATGTCTTTCACCTGGTACAGTCGCGCAGAATATCAAAGCCTTCATAGTATGACGCTACGCTGCGGTCTTGGAAAACAATGTAGCCCAGGGTATATCGCGTGGCATGCTCGGGAATCGAATAGCGGTAGTGGGGTACCGCAAGATTCCCTAAAAAATTGTCCACCCGCACCGAAGCGTTTTAAAAAAGGACTGCTAATTGCATATCGCCAAAATTTAGCACTTTTCTCGAATTTAGGCGGTATGCAATAGCGGTCCTTTTTAAAAACGCTTCGACATTGCGAATAGAGCTTTGGGTAACTTATAATTTTCAACGAGCCTATGGGCATGCGGAAAACCACGCCTAGGCTCCTAAAATCCTGGGGATTTGGGTATGGGGTGATAGAGTGCTATGCAGTACCACACCAAAGTTCTATGTCGCACCGACTAGAACGTACAGTGCTTCCTCTTGGGCCGCCTTTTTCTTCCGCTGAGTTACTTCACCACTTGTAGAAGTGAAAATATGCTCGATCTAGGGCGGGATGTAGTTTGAACAACGGTGGAGGGCGTTGTTGGGGACTGTACAAACCCCTCTCCTATGGTAGCTCGGCCAGGATTTATATCTGAGTTTTGAGTGATGTCACGAGTCGACATGAGGAGGTGCGAAGGGAATTAGACAATAATCAAGCTCTGGGGCTTGCGAGGAAGAGTTGTTTTCACACTCACCCTGGAGCGCGCATTCCGGCCGTAGGTAGTGCGAAGCGGGCACTAGATGCTGGTGGAGTCATTTCCATTGGCCCTGGTTAAGGGCTCGGATTAGGATGCTTGAGGCCACTAGGGCCAACGGGACCTCACGAGCATTGAGTAGTGAGAAACAAGCACATATACCAATGTGTTGGCAATGTACCAAGCAAAGGGGTGATAATTTACCTGTATCTCTCCAGTTATATTTCTTGCTGGTTGCAGTGGATCCCTTCTGATGCCCGCTCGATTCGCGACGGAGTGCGACCTGGTCATGTCTCCGCCAAGAAGATTCAGGACCAAGAGCCCCTTGTTTTGCCAAAACGACAGGGATTGACACATCCACTGTAAATTCGTTCGAGTGCTCGAGTACCGGTACGGTCTCTTCCACACCGAAAAAGGAGGAAAAAGCAATCCACTTGAGGCGTCGCAGATCATCGACCAAAACCGTCCGGGGCGGCGGGACCAGGAGTCTTATCAGAGTCCGCTGATACCGGTACTGCCGTGCTGGGCTTAATGATTTCTCCCAGATCAGCTCCCCTTGGTGGAATTCTCGGAGAGGCAAGCAAGCCATTCCCATTACGGAGCGTTAGCCGAGATCTTCGCCCTCGTACTGAGTCTGCAGAGCCAGTAACATGCGAAGCGGGATCATTGTCCTTCCTGTTTCTTCAACCCCCCCACCCCCCCCATGTCTTTGTTTCTCTTGTAATCCTCGATTGGACTTGAAATCCCTAGGATGATATGAGCACGGCAGACTTATTCCTAACCCTTCTCGCTTAACCGGCCGGAGCGAGCGTATGGGGAGAGCTATAGAAGACAAACACCAGACAAACACACCAGATTACCGAATCTTCTGCGCTGTTGAAAATGATGCTCTTACCAGTACTGTCATCATAAGAGAGGATTAAGGTTGGGAGACTACTGCGAGGAGAGAACTAGCCCTGAGAATAATTTCCTCTGAATTCGGAACTCATAGCCAAGGCTCGTGCTAAAAAAATCGAGGTATGATAGAATGATTATTTTCAGCGAAGGGAAGAAGGAATGCCAGGCTATCTTATCCCTTTTGCCTCGGATGATAATAGCAACACACTAAAAGTCACCACAAAATTCCTGAGCCAGATCCCCCAGCCTTTTGAAGTTGCGGCATGAGGGATGCGCTTTGCACTAAAGTTCCTTCAGGAACGAGAAACATATAAAAAGCCCTGCCACACGTGATCCCCCACAAATACCGGTACTGCCGCCCAGCGCCGGGCGTCGCTCTGATAGCTCTCATATCTAGCGCCTTGCCCCTAATGCTTCTTTTTTTCCCTTCTCCCTTCTTGTCCCTTGTCCCTCTTCCCCTCTAACTCCATATCAGTGCATCTTCCGCCAACCCTCAGACATTTCACGCTCCTTAAAATCCACTCAACTATTTCTAGTCTCTATAAACTCACTCGCATGTGCCCTTCCTTCTTATTCCCTTAGCCTCGATCATAGTCTCTGATTGTGTTCACTCTGTCTTGTCCATTATACCCGGGAGGGGTGCCTTCTTTCCTTTTGGACTTGGGTTTTTCGTTTCTTGCCCGTTTAGCTCCTTCGTATTCACTCCTTTCATTAGCTCTTAAATTTTATACTACACACGTAGGTTCGTGTTGTTTAGTTCTCCTGTAAATCCCACAGATATTCTCAAAGTTTTGGGTGGTATCGGGTTCTTTGGTTCTCCCAAGCATTCAACAGGTGTTCAGACTAGTCAATTTGCATTTTTCAGGATGACAAATACACGGGGTTCACTGGTAAGCTTCTTCAAACCTTCTCCTTTCGTTGGCTTTGCGATACTAGAAGCAACTAACATTGATTGTGATGCGGCATGCAGAACAAACTCATTTCCGTACTACTACTCGCACTCCCACTTACTTCGGCGTGGTCTGTTCGCGGTCGTAATCTCAGACGACATGAACTCGACAGAGAAATCCGCGACTTGCATAATATAGACATGCATCTAGCTACCCGCACCGGGAATACAACTACATACCCCGCTAAGACCTTCTGGTTGTCCGCCATCTCTCATCGTGGAGCGCCGGCTTTCAATTCAAACTCTACCGGGTATAAGGTCTTTCGTAACGTCAGGGATTATGGCGCCAAGGGTGTGTAGACACCTTAACCCGCTTGCTCTGAATGGAGGAGTAATGTATGTCACGGAGAGAGTCTAGCTAACAACGGTACTATAGGTGATGGGATTACCGATGATACCGTAGCTATCAATAATGCTATCGCTGATGGTGGACGTTGTGGAAAGGGTTGTGATTCATCGACTATCACTCCCGCGCTTATTTACTTCCCAGCTGGAACATACCTTGTCTCAAAGCCTGTGATTGCCATGTACTATTCACAGTTGGTCGGTGACCCATTGAACATGCCAAGCATCAAGGGTGCTCCGAGTTTCCAAGGAATTGCCATCATCGATTCCGATCCTTATGAGCCTGACGGAAGGTCAGTCTTCCGGGCATTCTCAATATAAGAGTATAGCTAACCCGATGACAGCAACTGGTACACCAATCAGAACAACTTTTTCCGTTCTGTCAGAAACTTGTGTATCGACACCACCGCCATGCCCTTGAGCGCCGGCACTGGCATACATTGGCAGGTGGCCCAAGCAACCTCACTCATTAATCTGCGCTTTGAGATGTCCCAGGCAGAGGGTAACTCCCACCAGGGTATCTTCATGGACAATGGTTCCGGAGGCTTCATGTCAGATTTGGTCTTCAACGGAGGCAAGTTCGGAGCATTCTTTGGCAACCAACAGTTTATGACTAGGAATCTTAAGTTCAACAACTGTGGGACTGCGATCTACATGAACTGGAATTGGGCATGGACTTTCAAGTCTGTCGGAATCAGTAAATGCAAGATTGGTCTTGATATTACTGCTAATGGACCGGCCGAACAGGCTGTCAGCTCTGTCATCCTTCTTGACTCGTCTATTGTGGATACTCCTATCGGTGTTGCTACGGCCCGCGGTAATTCTAGCGGTTTTGCCTCGGGTGGAACTCTCATCCTTGACAACGTCCAGCTCACTAACGTCGGGAAGGCCGTTGCCAACCCTACCACCAACGCCACCATTCTCGCCGGAGGATCCCGCACGATCGATATGTGGGGGCAAGGAAAGGACCATTCTAAGAGCAATACAGGCGGAAGCACTGTACAAGGTAACATAAACCGCGCATTCCCGAAGCCAACTCCCCTCCTCACCAACGGACAAAGGACCGTCTTTGAGCGCTCCCGTCCACAATACGAAGACCTTGACGTCTCCCACTTCGTCTCGGTGAAGAGTAAGGGCGCCAAGGGTGATGGAATCACTGATGACACCGCCGCAATCCAGTCCATCTTGGACGACTGCGCCGGAAAAGTCATCTTCTTCGATCACGGCGCATACGTCGTCTCTAACACGGTTAATGTGCCCATGAACACCCGCATCGTGGGAGAAATGTGGCCGCTGATTCTCGCAAACGGCGACGCCTTCAAGGACATCAACAACCCCACCCCCGTCTTCAAGGTGGGAGAGAAAGGGGACACCGGCACCGTCGAGATATCCGAACTCATCTTCGAGACCAAGGGCCCGCAACCTGGCGCCATCCTAGTGGAATGGAACTCCCGAGACCCTGCTGGACAGCAAGGTGTCAACGGCCTCTGGGACGTGCACTTCCGCGTCGGGGGGTCAAGAGGCACTAATCTCGAGGCCTCGCAGTGCGCAAAAAAGCCCGAGCAGAACAACACTGCTGACCCAAAATGCTTCGGCGCCTTCATGCACTTGCACATCAAGAAGGCTGCTAGCCTCTACATGGAGAATATCTGGGCCTGGACGAGCGACCACAGCCTCGACGGACCAGACTTTGGACAGATATCAATCTACAATGGTCGTGGAATGCTAACCGAGGCGGCTGAGGGTCCTGTGTGGTTCTATAGCACCGCTGCAGAGCACAACGTCGTGTACCAATACCAATTGCAGAAGACGAAGAACATCTTCATGGCAATGATCCAGACGGAGACTCCGTACTGGGAGAGCAATCCCATGGTCACAGCACCCTTCCCTGTGAACTCCGCCTTCAACGACCCGACATACTCCGGATGCACGGCGAAGACATGCAAGTCCTGGGCCCTCCGCATCGTCGATTCCAGAGATATACTCATCTACGGCGCCGGGTTGTACTCGTTTTTCGAGAACTACGCTCAAGACTGCGTGAAGACACATACCTGCCAGGACTCCATCGTCTCGATTGAGGGGAAAAACAAGCTAAGCTTGCTCAACCTGAATACCGTTGGGAGCAAGAGTATGATTGACATTGATGGGAAACCGAGCATCACTGCGGCCGGACATGAGAATCCGTTTGTGAGGACTTTGATGAGGTTCGATTCTGTTGATGCGTAAGGATGATGGAGATCACTCGAGCTCAACCCTCCTGTAAAAAGCCTATTCGAGCCTGGTAGCCGGAGCCCGCTATTGTTTTCCCCTTTGTTCCTTTTTTCTTTTTGTTATTTATTCTCTACTTTTTCTTTTATTTTTACAAAGCAACAAGTCTTATTTATTTCCTTGAGTTATATACCCCCGATACCACATTTGATAGATTAGGTGGGATGATGTAGAGTGGAGCGGAGGGCGGATGGGGTAAATTCATGTGCATAATACTGTTCATTACCCGATTTTTGGTCTTGGCTGCTAGGCTGTGTTGTACTGTACCCGCAATCTCTCTTCTACAGAAGGGAGGGAGGGAGGGTGATACCGAAAATAAACCTTGTCACTAGTTGCGTTTTTTTGGAGTATCATACTAGTGCTATCGTAATTTGCTGTTTATAAATATGATGCCCTTCAAAAGCAGCTGCTCCCTGAGTAGATAATTGGTAATGATATCAAAATAATAATCAAGTTATAACTTAGGGTGTCTATCTATCTTTTGACCTAAGAGATGAGAAGTCGGTTTTCCGACATTCCTTCTCACTTGGGTGTGGATTGTTCGAGGCTGGTCCACCTGCCGGTAGCTTACATATGTAGACTTGGCGTAGAAGGAGCCGCTTTGTTTCCGAAGCAGGACTGCCTGTCCCCGGGTGCCGCAGAGTGTAGGTATCGTACCAGAAACCGGCTTTCCCCCTTCTTTTGCGGCTCCAGCAGTTTTTTGCCTAGGTGTTGATAGGCTGCGATTGTGCGGCACGGTGGTGCTCACGATGCAGGTACTACAATGACGGCAAGCTTTGGATTATTCTCACCCTGGTTCTTTGGCTCTGAGGCGGGTTGCGGGGTGATTCTCAACCGTAGGCTATGGCAATGTTCAACCCTCGGCGCCGGCCCTTGAAGACCCTGTGTGCCTTAGGCCTTGGTCTTAAGAAATACAGATAGCAAAACGTGCGGAGGGCCTGCCCAAAAGAGGGGGAAACTAGGTATCGTAAGTCTGAAGAGGCCATCCATGGTGACGACGAAGTGAGGTTGAACACCCAATCCAGGGTCCCCACTACCTCCACACAGATCCAGCATGGCAAGTAGCCTTCAAGTTCCCTAGAGCTTGGGAAATACTAAGGAACCCTTCTTGAGTCCCCAGGCCCCCGATGTAAAAGTCAACGTATCCTTCTCAATTCAGGTGTATGATTCCGGGTGGTAGCAAACTGCCTAGGTCTAGATCTTTTTATGGTTTGACAATAAAGGGAGAGCAAAAAGGAAGGGAAAGCAAAAAGAAAGGAAAAAAAAAAGGTAGAGACCAACGCGATCCTTAGTTTTCCATATGAGGAGCCAAACTACCATTCTCCTGAATATCCCCACTAAAGCAATTCATTTTGTTTTTCCTCTTGACACACTTGTTTTTCCAGCAAATTCTAAACTGAGAGCTCAGTACCGGTATGCAGCCATCCACTGGTATGTAAATGGAAGGAAAAGATGGGGGTGAGAAATTTCTAACGCCAGACTAGCTCTGGTATGCATTTGTCCGGGAGTGCACAATAATTTTGTTCAGAAAAGAAGGCAACGAGTGATATGGTGTGACCTAGCAAAGAGAAGCGACAAGATTTTCTTGAGCTTTGCTGCGTATGATAGCCCGCGGTTGCCATCTGGGGGACCCGGCCCAGCCTAAGCTCCTGGTTTCCCGACCTAGCCCAACCCAACCCAATCACTGCCCGGGCTGCCCCAAATATGGCGGACCCAACTGCGAGGCTTAGGGGAGGGCTTCCACTCCTAGGTGCCGTATCATAGAAGGAAAATTCTATTTTGATATTATAGTGTATTGGCTCCATTTAAAACAAGTATCAAAGCTGTTGCATAATGTAACAGCACTCTACCCTCTGAGAAATTGGTTAGGGTATTGGCTGTGACTCTCATATTGAGTGGTGGGTGAAAATGTTTCACAGGACTGCTTTTCCTCCATTAAATTTTGTCTTAGTTGTATATAAAGAGTAAAGTGGAACAATTAAACAATATTTTTCATTAGTTAAGCCAGCAACATCAACAAATTAACATTGATATCTTCTAGTATTTGAAGGCCAACAAGTGCAATCTGTTTTTAAACAAAAATTGATTTATGGTAATCTGCTTTTTCTTTAAAATTTCTTTCTCTCATATTTTCTTTTGATTTCTCTAAACTTGAACCACTCTCTCTCTTGATAACTAACCAAAGTACATAATTCTTCTCTGTGAATCTTTCTTCAACTACTCAAATATTTTTAACCAGAATATAAGGTGAATTCTATCTTCTTAGAAAAGCTCTAAAGAATTATTTACTTAAAAAGCTAATGAGAGAAGTTTTACTAACTTGGAAGTAGTTAAACTGAATGAACCTGTTACAATCCTCTCTTCTCTCGGTGATACTTGCAGCAGGTAACCGATAGATCCCTAACGATCACTTCTCTCAGCCTGATAGCTACTACGATAGCTAAGTCCTCTAACTCCTATCTAGCGGTATCGATCGCTAGGCTCGTGTAAGACAGTCGTGTCTTAGTTCCCGAAAGTATGATAGATAAATATCTTGTATTGAAGGTATAGTGTATGAAAGAACTTAGATGGTTGCGTGAAGAACCCAAATCCCATGCCTTTTTTTAATTTTTTAATTTTTTTTTCTTTTTCATGCGTTCATTGTTTTTAGGTATAAGAAGCTTTGTGCAGCGCTAGCTATAGAAAAAACAAAACCTATAAATCAAAACATAACACAAAAGAAACCATACTCTCGAGTCCTCCACAAAGTCTAAAAAATACTTGGCTAAAACCATTTGCCAACGCTCTCATATGAGAAAAATAATGAAGGAAAATTCATAACACATAGCCAAACCTCTGTGCTTATTGCAAAGAAATTTATGGTGACGGGGTTTTTCCAAAAGAAACAAAACTTCTTTAGAGGAGGTGTTATATCTTTGGGGAAGGAAAGGGGGGACTGGGTGCATCAGCAAAATGTAAAAACCAGTCCTGGTCCACCAAGGGGGGTTATGGTCCCCTTGGTCCTCATGGTCCACTTAATCCACCCTGGTCCACATTTTCGGTAAAATTTGAAAAAGTGTGGATCAGAATGGATCAGAGTGAACCAGGTAGACCACGGGGACCACAACCCCCCTTGGTGGACCAGGAGCGTTCAGGACCACCGTGGACCAGGCTCCGACATTTTCCTGATGCCCCCTGGCCCTGGGGGGGAAGGGGAGGGGAAATCAAGGTTCATTTCTGGGGGAAAGCCAGTCCTGGTGCTGGTAATGTAGTGGCCGAGGGCCTTGATAAGGGGGGGATCAGTCCAGATGGGGCTGTCCGCGTCAATGTCGGTCACCTCTTTCAGCAGGAGGTCTCAGGCTCGGGGGCAGGCAGAGCAGCTGTTACAATCCTCTTCTCTCCGGGTGATACTTGCAGTAGGTAACCGATAGTCTCCTAACGATCACTTCTTCTTAGCCTGATAGCTGTCACGATAGCTAAGTCCTTTGACTCCTATCTAGCAACGTCGATCGCTAGGCTTAGATAAGACCGTCGGGTCTTGGTTCGTGAAGATATAGTAGATAAAGGTTTTTAGATTGAAAGTATAGTGTATGAAAGAACTTAGATGGTTGCGTGAAGAACCCAAATCCCATGCCTGTTTGTTTTTGTTTTTTTTCATGTGCTTTGTTTTATTCGTCATCTAGGTACAAAGACTATGTGCAGCGCTAGCTATGGTAAAGAAAACCCTCCGTGAACCCACCGGCGCCAGGGAAAAAGCCATCAACCCAAGTCTTTCTGGTATGAGACCAACCGCACACCAGCCAAGGAAAATAAGAAATCAAATACCCACTAAGGGGGCGGAATAAGAAACATCAAATAAATACATGGGGAGGAATCAACAGGAAAGCCCTTGCGGTAGACACCAACAAAATAAATAATTGATAAAACCACTTGCGAAACCCTAAGTAACCGACAATGAAAGAAGAACAAAGGGGGTGCGGGAGCCACTAAAACAATGTGGCGATGCAAAACATTACTCGAGAACCCAAGGCGTTGACATCCGCCACCGAGGCAGTGTGTCACAAACGGTGACTAAGCAAGGCAGACTCTCACATGACTAATAGTTATTAGTCATCGGTTTGTTATCTTTCACACTATGGGATTAGTTGACTCATAGGTGTTTCACATGACGACGCAATAGCGTGTCATTGGTTTATTGTTATTGATTGATATTTGACATGACGCACGA
>Ga0307507_10003615_pt1 | contig 29380 bp, 10 predicted proteins | sample 7_EM_MG_FD_207223 | JGI IMG/M metagenome (GOLD analysis project Ga0307507, IMG submission 207223) | Populus trichocarpa ectomycorrhiza microbial communities from riparian zone in the Pacific Northwest, United States - 7_EM | ecosystem: Host-associated > Plants > Roots > Unclassified | place... | reverse complement strand
GTATATAACTTTACCTTAATTGCATGTCAAGAAATATATAGTTACCTTTTAAAGTTGCTAAGTAGGTTAATTGCGTGTTAAGAAATATATAGTTAGCTTTTAAAGTTGTTAAGTTAGTTAATTACATGTTAAGTTAGTTAAATTACATGTTAAGTTAGTTAATTATATATTAAGTTAGTTAAATTGCGTGTTAAGTTAGTTAATTGCATATTAAGTTAGTTAAATTATATGTTAAGTTAGTTAATTGCGTATTAAGTTAGTTAAATTGCGTGTTAAGTTAGTTAATTGCATGTTAAGTTAGTTAAATTATATATTAAGTTGGTTAATTACGTATTAAGTTAGTCAAATTATATGTTAAGTTAGTTAATTGCATATTAAGTTAATTAAATTGCGTGTTAAGTTGGTTAATTACATATTAAGTTAGTTAAATTATATATTAAGTTGGTTAATTACATATTAAGTTAGTTAAATTGCGTGTTAAGTTAGTTAATTGCGTGTTAAGTTAGTTAATTGCGTGTTAAGTTAGTTAATTGCGTGTTAAGTTGGTTAAATTGCATATTAATTACGCGAAACGCGAAAATTAAAGTCTACTTAAATCTTATCCTGCAAATATTTTCCCGATGTAATATACCTAGGACTTAGCAGACCCCTTCCTCTCTAAAGAAGAGATAATTAACTACCTATCTTCTATTTATAAGGACCCCTTTAAGATATAGAACGCCCGCCTTAATTATAAGGCCCTTAATATAAAAATAATAGAGACCTTTTTGGCCTTCTAGACTCGCTTTCTGCACCTTAAATCCCCTAAGAAGACCTAATATTAGACCTCTTTAATAAGCTTACCCTAGACCTATAGCGCGCCGTACTCCTAGTTTATACTACTATATAGACGCTAAAGGAACTTATAGACTAGTGCCTAGCTATAAACTAGGGCCTCTATTAAATTAAGGTATATGCCAAGCAGTATAAGGCTAGAAGCTCCGCTAACTAGAATATAAGTACTATAAGAACAGGCCGCAGTACCCTAGTAAGATCTGCAACCCCTATAGTACTAACTACACCGCCTGCCATTAACCTAGTAGCTAGCCGTATAGCTAGTCCTGCCGTAACTCTAGCGTATACTTAGCCTTTATATAGCGACCCCTATAGATAGACCCTAAGTAACTAAGGAGCTTGTTTTATATGCGGTTAAAAGGGTTACTATATAGCTGAATACCCAATAAATATAAAAAAGGATAAGGTCCTACTAATCTAAGAGGACAGTATAGAGGTAGAGCTGGAAAAAGAGGAACCCTAGAGGAAGGCTCCTTTTTAGGGTTGAAAGGGATTAATATATTATATATTAATCTAGGTCGGCTAGTTAGTAGAAGAAGCTGCATTATCCCTTATACTTTATTCCGTAATGGATATTAAGTTTTAACCTCTACTTTAGCTAATTCTAAAGCAAATGCCTTTACCTTAATAGATACTTAGTATACCGTAAAGCTGACTAGCTTTTTAAATATACCCCTTAAAGAACTGCCTAAACCAATTTCTATTTACGGGTATAATGGACGGATAGGGCTACCTATTATAACTATCTTGTAAATATACCTCCGCGTTAATAGACGAAGATAGTATAACATCCCCTTTCTTATTACGGACTTGGGAAGCCATAATATAATCTTAGGGAGAAAATAGCTAGCCTATTTAGGCTTACAGCTTAAACTATAGAGTAGACGGCTTATCTGGCCTAAAACCCTACCCCCAATACTATCTTTTGTAAAGGAAATTAGTATTACAATAAAAAACCTTATACGGCCATAAATAGACACCGTTTACTAGGCCGATGCTATACGTAGGGACCAGGCATTTAAGAAAGATATATAGCTTAATCCGCAACGGATCCATATACTATAACGCCCCTAGACTACTAATATTGTGCTACTAATACTGGGGACCCAGGAAGCTAGTAATAAGCTAGATAGACTAGGTCCTATACAGCTATAAAGAACAGCAAGGAATATTAGACGCCGTACTAAATAAATAGACTAGAAAGATAGCTTATAAAAGATGGAATAGAAGCTAAGGAGGGCTATAAGCCCTTAACTATAAAATATAGTTTATAAAACGTCCGCAAAGAAACCTATAAACCTCCTACTAGTTGATATCTGCTATACTGGCGCTATAGGGTTCTACTAAAACTTAAAACGGCCTAATACTATTACCTTTATAACTAGCTTATATAAAATTAACTAGATAATTAAAGACAAGGAAGCCCTAGCCTATAACTAGCTTAGTAGGGAAAGTAAGCTTATAGATAAGGAGCTGGTAGAACAGAAACTACTCCGCCAATACCAGGAATTTAAAGACATATTCTCTAAGGCAGTATCTAATATGCTCCTGCCTTACTAACTATACGACTATAAAATTAAGATTAAGCTAGATAAAGAAAACACCCTTAGCTATAGCACCCTACGCCAGCAATCTACTAATAAGCTATAGGCCACTAAGCAGTACTTTATTAATAACTTTAATAAGGGCTTTATTAAGCCTAGCTAAGTCCCCTTTACCTTACCTATTCTCTTTATAAAAAAGCCTAACAGCGGACTCTGTTTCTATATTAACTTCTATAAACTAAACTATATAACCCGCAAAGACTAATATCCGCTGCCCTTGCTTAAAGAAACCCTAGCCTATATAAATAAGGCTAAGATTTTTATAAAGTTTAATATCCGCTAGGCCTTTTACTGGATTAGAATAGACCCTAGATTTAAGGATCTTACTATATTTTAGACACACTATAGATTATATAAGTATAAAGTACTACCTTTTAGACTAACTAACGGACTAACTATATACTAGCGGTATATAAATAACGTACTCTTTAACTATCTTAATAACTTCTATATAGCCTACCTAGACAATATTATAATTTACTCTAAAGATAAACTGGAATATAAGGAACACGTCTATAAAGTTCTATAATAGCTCTATAAAGCTAGTCTCTAGGCCAATATTAAGAAGTTAGAATTTAGTGTTAAGCGTATTAAGTACCTAGGGTTTATTATTAATATAGATAGAATTAAGGCAGATCTGGAAAAAATAGCTGTAATTAATTAATGGGAAACCCTAAGGACTGTAAAGGGGATATAGTTATTCCTAGGTTTCTATAACTTCTACTAACGCTTTATTAAAGACTATGGCAGAATTGCTTAGCTCCTTAACCGCCTTACTAGAAAGAACCAACCTTTCTATTTTAATAATGCATATAAAAAGGCCTTTAATAAACTTAAAAAGCGGCTGATCTCTGCTCCGCTACTAGCCCATTTCTACCTAGAACGGCCCTTAATATTAGAGACAGATGATTTAGATAGTGTAATAGCTGCTATCTATTCCTAGAAACAGCCAGATAAAGAATGGCACCCTATTATATACTATTTAAAGACCATAATAGATATTAAGCTAAATTACTATATCTATAATAAAGAGATGCTAGCTATTGTTTCTAGCCTTTAGCATTAGCGTGTATAGCTAGAGGGGACCCCTAAACCTATTTGGATAGTCTTAGATTATAAGGCCTTGGAATACTTTATAATAACTAAAGCCCTTACGGCATGGCAGGCGCGCTAGGCGGATATCCTATCTTAGTTCCACTTCCAAATTATATATAGGCCAGGCACCACTAACTACGCGGACGCCCTTATAAGGCGTGGATAGGACCTAAACAACTAAAGGGCCGTAAAGATCTTATTATAGACCTAGATGCTATTATAACTAGAGTACCTTAACCCTTAGATACGGACAGAGCTAAATATAGACTCTTTAGACGCTAAGATATGCCCTATTAACTCTATGGAACTTAACCTTATTAATATACTGCTGTAGGCAAACCGTACGGCCCCTTCTCTATAGAAATACTATAAAAAGGCAAAGGACATTACCAGCCCATAGTCCCTTAAAAGTAGATTACTTAAGCATTAGGAACGGCTAGTAGTAATAAAGGAATAGAACTTATAGACTTAGCTTATTACTAAAGCACATACCTAGGTCTTAATAGCCTACCCTAAAAAAAACCCTATAGGATTATTGGCGACCGCTACTACTAGCCCGGAATAGTTATAAATATTAACCATTATATATAGAACTATAATAGCTACTATAGATCTATAATCCTATAAGACAAGACCCTAGGACTATTAAAACTACTCCTAATACTAGAGCGCCCCTAGCAGTATATCTCTATAAATTTCTATAAGCTACCTATAGACCATAGCGGATATAATATGGCTATAGTTATAGTTGACCGCTTTAGCAAGCGCCTATTCTTAATCCCTTATTACAAGAATATTAATACTAAAGAGGCGGCTTAATTATATATCTACTATATCTACCAAATTTACAGACTACCAGATACTATTATATCCGATTATAGACCGCAATTTATATTAGCTTTCTGGAATAAATTTACCTAAATCTTAGGTATTAAGCTAAAGCTTTCTATAGTATACTATCTTTAGACAGACAGTTAGACAGAGATTATAAATTAATACTTAGACCAAAGACTTCGGCCCTTTATTAACTACTTCTAAGATAATTGGGCTAAACTACTACCCCTAATAGACTATACTTAGGCAACTCTACCCTATAATTCTATAGGGTTTGCACCTATTTAGCTAAAAATAGGCTACTTATCCCGTATAAGCTTTAACTGGAAAAGACTAAAAGGACCCCAAACTATATATAAAAAACTATCTTATAAGGAAGCCTAGCAGTACACTAAGCGCTTAAAAGAAGCCTGGATGGTAGCCTATATAAATCTAGAAAAGGCCTAGAAATTAATATAATAGTAGGTAAATAAGCATAGATAAGAGCCTGACTTTACTATAGGCAATAAGGTCTAGGTTATAATAAAGAACTAAAAAACAGAACAGCCTAGCTATAAGCTAGACTATTAGATAGTAGGACTATATAACGTCTTTAAAGAAAAAGGCAACTTATATAAGGTAAAGCTCCTAAATTTAATTAAGGTTTACTCTATCTTCTTATCAGATAAGCTATAAAAAGCTATAAATAACCTATTGCTAGGACAAAAGAATAAACCGCCTCTACTAATTTAAGTTAATAGCAATAACAAATGGAAAATTAAAGAAATACTGGCCTGTAAACTTGTATAAGGAACACTAAAGTACTATATAAGTTGGAAAGGATATAATCCGGACCCTACCGAGTACCCTATATAGAATTTTATAGGTAGCCCCTATAAGTTATAAGAGTTCTATAGCCGTTACCCTAACAAACCTAGACTGCTAAAGTACTTAGATAAGTAAATGGAGTGCTAGTATAGTAAAGACGATAAATTACCAGAAGAGTATAAAGATAAAAATGCCCCGTAGGGGTAATACGGATATACAAAGCCTAAGGGCAGGCTTTTTTAGAGGGAGGGGTAATATTACGGCACTGGCAAAACGTTACCGTATTAGCAAATTGTTGTAAGTTGCTATCACGTGACCAGAGAATTGTATATAACTTTAAGTGGTGCTTCCATTCTTCCCCTTTCCTTTCTCTAGCTTTAGATCCTTATTTATAGACAATCTAATTATATAGGCTTGCGCGTCCCTTTTACTAAGCTTATACCTTAATTAACTAAGTCGCTAATACCTAAGGGACTTACTAAGGGTATTTTTAGGTAGGTAAGTAAAAGTTCTTTAATAGAACTTAGAATATAATTATATAATTAATTTAGAAAAAGGTAAATAACCACTAAACCTTTTTATCTATAACCTCTCTTATAAAGAGCTTAAGATCCTATAAAAGTATCTTAATGGCTTACTAGAAAAGGAATAGATATAGCCTAGTAAGTTGCCAGTAGGCGTACTAATTCTTTATTTTAAAACTAAATGGAACTATAAGGCTATATATAGACTATTACGGTCTTAATAAAATTATAATTAAGAACTGTTACCTACTACTACTAATTAGTAAAATGCTAGATTAACTATTTAGGGTAAAGATCTTTATAAAGCTGGATCTATAAGACGCCTATTATTGTCAGATAATCTGTATTCTCTAAAGGCGTGGGTCACGTGTACGAGTCACGTGCACGGAGCCCGTGCACTGTAAAGTCTCTTCGTAGCTTAAAGCCCTAGGGGCTCATCAGAAGCATCAATCAACGATCAAGAAGATCATCAAATCAATCAACCCATTTTATCAATGAACTACTCTATATGCATTTCGTGACAGTTATGAGCCCGGTCCGCCGACTTAAGAAGCTATTCAGCTATTACTTAGTTATTTAAAGAAATCCTACCTTAATTGTCACAGGATAATTCTGACACGATTCTGACACGAAATTCCACGAGATTCCACGAGATTCCACCTTAATCGTTACAGGACGATCCTGACGACAAGGACGATCCTGACGACAAAATACCATCTTAATTCCTCCTTTGCCTATCAGTCAAATGACTCCACTGACGAGTTCGTCGACCATGATTATCCTCAATAAGCCAGAAGACTGGGAGCAATGGCTATGGCAACTCCGAGCCCTCGCGGATTAGCGAATTTGGGCCCACGTTGACCCAGACAATGCAGCACCTTAACGAGCTCTACTATAAGAACCAGCCTATCCAGAAGTTACAGACTTTAATGAGAATGCAACCTTGTATGCGCAGCTCTTAACGAATTAACAGAAAGCGAACGAGAACAGCAGACAATACTACGACCAGGATATAAAGTACTTCCTGAATAGGAAGAGTATCTACAACAGATACGCACCCAGATTACGTCCACAGTATTAATTCAGAAAAAGCTACTGCTTAACCCTTCCCTTATAGTTAAGGAATGGCTAAGTCGGTTGAAAGAAAACACTGAGCCTTTGGGGGGCTTTATAATAAGGAAGGTATAGCTATAATATATAGAATTACTTAAGGGACTTAAGTAGACGAAGGCTACTTAGTGGCTTAACCGATGGGAATATGTAATAAAGATAGCAGAGAAGTATAATCTTCTATAAATAACTAATAGGATCTAGCTAATAGACCTTGCGAATATAATATAACCTATAAGCGAAACTTATTTTATTATATACACTAAGCAGGCAAATAATACTAAAAAGGCTTACTTATTAGAATACCATAAAGTAGTAATAGAGCTATAAGAAGTATTTACAAACCTCTTAAAAGTTATACTATCCTTAACTACTAGAGGAAGTATATTTAATATAGACTTCACAGGAGAGTTTAAAGAGGATATCTTTATTACTGCTAAAGTCCAAAAGGGAAGAGGAAATAGCTTATCTCACAGTTAAAAAAGGGTAAGGATAAATTCTACTAAAGAGATGTCTTTTAAGAAGTTAAAGAACCTAAAATGCCTAGTATGCGATATAAGGGGATATACCCTTCCTAACTATTGGTATCTATTTAAGTGCAAGAGGCCTAAGGGATTTAATACTAAGGGTATATAAATAAAAAAGGTGTATAAAAAGGTAGAGTATAACAAGGATCTAGCTGCCTAAGTAGAATAACTTAAGCTTAAGGAATTAAATGTTAATAAAGCTTAATAATAATAGGATAAGAGTTAGGAGATAGTTAAGAAGATTAAAGGAGAAGCCAATGCGATATTCCTAGAATTGTTTTACACCAATTAACTCTATCTATTAAAGCTATTAACCATTCTTAACTTAGGAACTACTCTCTATATCTTTAATAATCTTTTTCGTTTCTATAACTTTAGGAAAGCTCTAAGATACAAATATATTATTGCTAGCAGCTTAGAAGTGCCTATACTAGGCTACAGCGATATTACTATCTAAGTTATAAAACTAGATAAGAGTAAGGGAATCCTATATCTTAAGGACGTTGCCTTTTATATAGACTTTAATACAAACCTAGTGTTATTCTATTTACTTTAAAAATAAGGGTATTACTAGGATAATAAAGGAGATAATAATCTTCTAGTTTGGAAGAATAATATAATCTTATATTAAATAGAAGAATGTTATGGATAATAGACTATTAAATACGTCTAACTAGGAAGTCTATTAGCGTTTAATATAAGCCAACTACTACGCCGCTAACAGAAGCGCAGAGAATTATTAAGAGACGTTTATCTAGATTTAAAAGGTAATGTATATTTATAGTATTTGCTTCTAGGTTATCTAGGACCTATAAGCCTTTACTATTTAGGTCTTAACGCCTTAAGAGTTAAGCTTTAAGGCCCTAAGATAATAAAATATTAACACTATAGTCTTGCCAAAATTAAGTGTTAGGTCCGAAGGTTTTTAGAATAGAAAATTAATAAATCATGTTTTAACCTCTATATTAACTAGACTAACCTTAAGGAAGCATATACCGGATTTATACAAATTATACTTATTTATAATACCTTTTTAGGAAGATCCTTCCTATATTTTATAATAATATATAGCAAGGAAAAGGAGATACTATAAGTGCTTAAAGATTTTATCCAATAGATTTGTCTGAGGTATAACCTTAAAGTTAATACTATTAGATTAGACAATAAGCTAGGGAGAAGAAGAACCCTTAAATGGCTATAGACGCAAGGGATTATATTTAAGCCTTTGGCGCTATATACTTAAGCTTAAAATAGTACCGCCAAACACTTAGGGGGTATAATTATTAAGAGAGCACGTATAATAAGAATTGCTGCTAATTTACCACATAATCTATAGAACGAGATAGTTGACTATATAGTCTACCTTTAAGATTAAACGCTATAGGAAAGTAATGGTTGGAAATCGCTATATAAGAGGTTCTATACCTTTCTAGCCAATAGGAGATTAAAAAAGCCGCAACTAGCGTACCTAAAAGCCTACAGTTATAGGGCGTACGCAATAACATTAGATGCCCAGCTAAAGAAGAAAAGGCTAAGCAAGCTAGATCCGTAAGCCCATATTAGCTACTTTATCGGCTATAACTCTACCAATATCTATAGGATCTGGATCCTATATAAGGGTATTATTATTTCTACTAGGGACATTATCTTTAATAAAAAGACGTTCTTTAACGGCAAGTAAATGGACATTTTAAAGGACCTATACGCTAAATTAGATACGCTAATTAAGAAGATTTAACTTCTTAATACCTTAACTAAGAATAAGGTTCTTCTGGAAGATAATAAAGAAGTATTTAAACTGTTAATTTAAGAGGAAGACAATAACGTTAATAAGCCAGTTTAAACCTTTAATGAGTTAGTAGATCTTAAGCTTGCAAGAGTTCTTAAAGATGCGTATTATACGCTACCTCCAATAAAAGAAAACGAAGAATCTCTATATGCTTTTTACGTTAAGTATTCTACAAAGTTAGATATACAAGATATTAATTAGGACATTATTAATTAAATAGAAGATAGGTTTTATACTTAGGGGGTGTTTAATAATTTAGTTAAAGACTTGTTTAAGGAAGCCTATAATAATAGGTTTAAAGACTTTATTACTAAAAGGATTACGTCAGCCTATTAAGACGCCTTTTTAGCAGAAAGGAAGTTTAACCTTAATAGTTAACTTAACGACAGTAAGCTAAAATTAGGTAGAATACGTAATGTTAGATTATATAGGAAGAACTTACCTCCTCTACCTTAGTTAATTAAGGACCTTAATACATACCCTTTTTAAGATTAGTTCTAAAAAGCTTAATAAGCCTACCTCCAATCTTAGTATTAAATAAGGTTGTTTTAAGAAATAGATAAGAAGCACGCAAAGGGATAGCAAGTCCTTAGCTTAATATAGGTGTTTATCTATAAGACGGATAAGCACAGATTCCTTTAGAAATGCAAGGCATGCTTAATAGTATGCGGAAATTAATAGGCCCTAGGAGACCTACCTATAAGAGCTACTATATTAGCTAGTACGACCTTTTAAACCCTTATGGCGATTACCGCAAAATTTAATCTGGAGACGATATAAATAGATATAGTTAATGCGTTTATCCATTGCGATCTTAACGAGGTCATCTATATAAAGCTACTACTAGGATTTAATAAAGGAAAGATTGACAAAGTACTACGCTTAAGAAAAGCCCTTTACGGACTATAATAATTACTACTGTTATGGCAGAAAAATCTTGTAAGCTTGCTAATAGAATTAGGTTTTAAAGAGGTACCCTAGGAGCTATATATTATGCTAAAAGGTAGAATAGTTATCTTCTTCTACGTTAATAATATTATCTTCTGCTACTAAAAGATAGATAAGAAGAAAGCTTAAGAAGCAATTAAGGAGCTAAGCAAGGAATACTAAATAAGTACCCTTAGCAAGCTAAAATGGTTCCTAGGAATTTATATGCTATAGAATTACAGCTAGAGGCTCTTATGGCTATCCTAGAAAGCCTATATTAAAAAGATAGCTAACTAGTACAAGATAAATCTTAAAGGGCGTCTTCTAGATACTCCTATAGCAGAATTAAAACTCATCCCTACTAATTACTAATTAATCTATTTAATACGTCTATCCCTTAATATAGACCTATTAGTCCATCCTATATCCCTACTAGCCTCTATAATGCTATATTAGAGAAAATTGGGTTTAGTACTCTATATAGCCACTATAACGCGTCTAGATATTATATTTGCAGTATTATAGCTAGTAAGGTTTAATTAGGACCTAAGCTAAGAGCATTATTAAGCGGTAGATAGAGTAATCCAGTACCTATATAGTATAAGAAGTAGAGTAATCTGCTATAGAGGAGATAAGGAAGGAATAAATAGTAAAGGGAGAGATAAAGGAATACGCGATAAAGGACGAGATAATGGAAGAGACGGTAGAAGTAAAGCGTAATCATTTATATATGCTAGCGATGTATTATTCGCAGATAACTCCGTTAATAGAAAGTGTTGGTAACACAAGGTGATATCACGTAGTTACAGTTTGTAGCTAGTATAATGTTGTTCTTGTTTCTTTCTTCCTCCTGCTTGAGGAAGGGTGAGGAGCTTAAGGCTCCTCGCCACGCTAGTGCCGCGGCGACACGTGACGGCAACTTGCCTGTATTCCCAACACTGGCAACTCTTCTTTTACGGTTGCCATCTACATATATACACCGCTTGACTAGCGTAACAAATATTAATCCTCCTTACTTACTATTACTATTATAATATAAGTCTCGCTATCCTAAAATTTACCTCTTAGCACGTGGTGCTTTCTTATTTAGGAGTTATAGGTAGATATCTTGTTAGGAGGGCCACTAAGGCGCTAGTAGTAAGCGAGCCAATAGCAATTTTCTATCCCGGGGATGGAAAATCCTAATTGGCTGGTTTAAGTTAGGGTCTGCAGAATGTTATACTTCTACTCCCTTTTAACCTAACCTTTAACTTATATATATAGAGTGTTTATGTTAACAAACGTTTCTAAAGCCTTATTTAGGTTTACCTTCATTATTATATCTGCTAGGTTATCTTAACCGTTAATCTATTAAATCTTAAAGAGTTTTTACTGTTTATAGGATTAACAAAGTGCCATAATATCAATTATAAGGCGCTTCTTCTTTATAGTACCAAGCTTAACCAAGCACTTATAGAGGGAGTATGAATCGGTGCATATAATCGTAGGGATAATAGGAAGTTCGAGTTAATCTATAATTATCTTTAGGGTAGTTCCAATTGCAATTACTATATTAACTCTACTGACTATTCCGTATATCTCTAATGCTAGAACGCTTTAAGTAACGCGCTTACTCTTAGTTAAGCTCTAATAGATAAGATTGCTATGGATTATAAAGTCATTCTCTCCAGTAAATTTGGTTGTGATGATAATCTTATATCCTAACTAGGAGCTAAAATCTTTGTTGTTTATAAATAATCCATTAACAAATATAAAGAGCTTAGTGGTAGGAAGATTAATAGGCACGTAGAGTAGTCCCCAATTAAGATGGTTTATTTACTAAAAAAGACGTTTATTTAGGGCAAGAACGTTATCCTTAGTTAGTTCCTGGTGTTAGGCGGCAACAGAGAGATTAAATGAAGCCTTAGGTTAACAGATAGAAGCAATATAAGCTCCATAAGCACGTTGCTCTATATATCCTTACTTTAGAGAATTAGTGTTAATAACGTCAATCTTCTTACCTTAACCCTTTTGGCGTAAAGCAATAGAATCCTTATTTAGGGAGAGGGTGCATCTATTAAAGAGTAATAGTATTGTTAAATTAAGCTTTTCCTTTAGCTTTGCTATAAGATTTGCCTTTATTAACTTATCTTCTTTAAGAGCTGAGAATTGGTCGTCTCCTAAGATAATTATATTATTAGTTTGCATACCAATAATTCTAAATGGAGTTCCTGTGGTTGTAATTAGGAAGCATAGGTTAAATATAAAAGTAGTTATTAAAAGCTTCTCTTTATGGTGCTTACTATAGGTAGCCTACTAATAGGTTCCTACCTCTGCAATTCTATATAATAGCTTAAGCACAACCATAATTGTATCTTTGGGATATTAGTGACAAATTTGCTCTAGAAGGTATGCTAATATTAAGCGCTAAAGGTACGTCTCTAATTAGGTGTAGGCCTAAGTAATATCTTATAAATAAACCACCATTCCGTTCTTTATTAAGGAGGGAGCTAGCGTAATAATAACTTACTAACTAGCTTATTAAATTATAGGAGATTACGTAAGAATTACCTCCTTACTATTGTCGTTGTAGCCTTAGATAACAAGCCTTAATTTCTTAAATAGGATATTAGTAGCTTTGCCCTTAATCTCGTTAACTATTCTTAACTTAAAGATGTGAACTCTATTAAATTTAGTAGGGTTATACTTCTTAAATTTAAAAACTCCTCTTATAATAAGACCGTCAATCTCCTACTTATTAGATGCTTGGAAAGGAGCTCTAGGAGTTATAATATAACCTTTCTTTTAGAGCTGTTTTACAAGCTTAAAGTCAGCCTTCTCCTTAGTTATTATAAAGGCCATTAATAACTTAATTCTATTCTTAATAGCGGTAACAAATTGCTCTTCAAAATTAATAAGATATTGGCGATTTTGTGATCCCTTTAGGCAACCTCTACCGCGTTGTGGTTGCGGCATATCTACTATAATTATATTAGGATTATAGTCGTCTTCTAGAGCATGTTAATTATGGTTCTCCTCTAGGGCATCTTTTAGGGCATCCTACAAAGGCTTAAAACTATTATCTTTATAGTAAGGCTTAATAACGGTTAGATGGAATTAAGTGGGTCTATAAGGCATCTAAATAGTGCAAGTTTAACTATTAATTATAATGAGTTAATGTGGGCCTAACTATCCTCCCTTTTTACGCTATACGCGTACCTTAGACTGGAGTGGTAGATTAAGCGTAGTTAAGGTATTTGGGCCATTTTTTATTCCTAGTACATTATTAACCTGGCGTATAGCGTAGAGACGTTGTACCTCCTTCATTGCCTTGCGAATAGCCTTAGCTTATTGCACAATAGAGGGAGATAGCGGAGAATTATTAGTTATTTAAGGGTAGGCGCTAAAGACTAGCAACGTGGGTACAAGTTTATTTAGGCCAGCGGAATTATTAATAGCTTTAATAGCTATTTATAAGGTAAGTTCTTCGCTAGCGTCCTCTAGTTCTAAAGAAATAATCTTATATGCGTGGCGTAATGGCGTGTAATATCGCTCCACTTTTCTAATGCTATTATATGCCTTAATAGGAACTTCCTTAACCTTAATTGCTATTGCCTTTATCTGTTATTAAAACTCTATAGATAAGAAGTTCTTTCCTATATTATAGATGATTTGGTTAGGGGGTTCTAGGTAGATATTAATCTAGCATAATTAAAGGGTATCCTATATGTTCTTAGCTGACATATCCTTTAAGAAATGCGCGGCTTGGAAGGAAGTTAAGAAGTTAATAACTTAGAGTACTAGCTTACCACTAAGATATATAACATTAACAATGATACAGAAGTTAAAGTTATAGTTATCTTTAAGGGTAAACTTAAATCGGCTAGGGGACTTCTGGTTTATTTGGCAGTAATAGCAGTACTTTATAAGGTGCTTAATTACCTTAACCTTAACTTTATGGCCTACTTACTAAAGAACCTTAAGCAATTAGTGAACGGATGGGTAGCTAAAACAATGGTATAGTTGGCGTAATTCTGACTTAGTTAAGTGGCTTTAAGCAACACTCTTTTCTAGTTAATAAAGGAGCAACTAGGGGTAACCCTACTTGCGCATAATAGGCACCCAATTATCTCCCTAAATAAGTATATTCTTAAGGTTATTAAGCCTAACGCCTAATTTATCTATATCTTTAATGCAAAATAGAAACAGAGTGTTTGTAGGAATAATATGGAAGGTAATATACCCTAAGGGGGTTTGGACCCTAATTGTGCCAAGAAAGGTTGTAGTACCCTTGCTAAAATAAATTATGTATTGGCCTACTATTAAATGGTTAATCTAAACAGAGCTATTAAGCTATTAAAGGGCTTAAACTTAAGGTTCTCCTGCTATAGATACTCCTGCGGCTCTAGTATCTGGTATAATACCATAGAAGACGTTTGCTGAGTATCTGTTATTAAAGGAGAACGCGGAGCTCTCCTTTGGCTTATTAAAGATATCTAACCTTGTAATAAAATAGAGCGTAGATTGGTTATTAAGAATAGTAACAGTTTGTATGCTATCTACCTTACCATACTTAGTAAAGTATTGGTTAGGAGAGTAGTCCTTAATTTCCATATCTATAGGGAGCTATTTAGTCTTATTAACCTTACCCTTAAGGTCTTCTACGCCTTTATATTAAACCAGGAAGCTTTAGAAGTAGGCTATAGTAACCTTATAATTTCCAATGTTTCTTATACTCTAACGGAACTTATTATATACCTCCTTTTACTTATTAAGGGAGTGTCTAGTTAACTAGTAATTTAGCTTCTTATAAACATAGCACTTCTTCTAGCAATTACTTTAAAATAAACCTCTATGAGTACCTCCACAATTGCCTTATAGTTAATGTTGATTGTACCCTTTGCCGTATTCCCTACTACGGCCACTATATATTTGGTTAGTCTAGTTGTAATTATATTAGTTAGGAATATTTAGTTAGGTAGGGTTTTTGGCATAGAACTGTTAAGATTCTTGTGTTTATATTGCAGTACCTACGGCGGAGCGTAGCTTGGTATATACTCCTTTAAATGTATCCGCAGGTTTGTATAGCGCTAAATTACACTTAGGAACACTATGGTAGGCTAAGATAACCTAGTCCCTTAGATTGTTCTTATTTTGGTAAGTTTTAGTAATGCCACGTTGGATTTTCTAGAGTTTATTAAAGAGTAGTTAAAGGCACTCTAAACGAGTCTTTATTAAGTTAGAAGCAATAACTCTTTAGAACATAGTCTCCTGCTATTTAGATATATAAAGCTGGCGATTCTTATTGGTTTTAAAGTGGGCTCTGGTAAGCTAAAGCATTATATTAAAGCTATAGTTTCTACCCGCAATATAGTTATAATAAAATATCGCCGCCCGTCCCTTTAACATAACCAAGAAAGTATAATAAAACTAGTGGCATTAGATTCTAACCTTACTGCAGCAGTTATAAAAGACCTGTAGTTTTATTCTAAGTATGTTATATAGTTCTCCTCCAAACTTCTTCTCCTCGTCCAAATATACCTTTATTAGATTTGTGACTTTTTATAGTAGAGGCTTACTAGTTGGCTAGGGTAGAGGAGCTAGAGGCGGCAGAGGTAGAGGAAGAGTACCTTTAGGTAGGAGAGCACCTCTAGGTAGGAGAGCACCTCTAGGTGGAATAGTAGCGTTCTGGGGATTTTATTCTGAATTAAAGTTGCCTTCTAAAGAATACGGGTTGGTTTTAGGTTTCTATAATTAACGTATAATCTCAGCTTCCGTCCATACTGGTTCTTCTATACTAATAATAACGGCCTGGATATTACTGGTAATTGGGTTACTGTTTTTAGCAACGTATACCCTATTCCTATAGAGAAAGTCTTAAAAATTCTGAATAATATCAACATTGCCAAGTGCCTAGGTGTTGGCGGTCCATCCTATAAAATCCTCCCTAAAATATTCCCACAGCTATAGATTGGCGTAGTGTCTACTTTAGTAGAATATAATATGGTGTAGGAGAAAGCTGTTAACTTATTTTACGGTATAAGTTATTGTATTAATGGTAAATTCGTCCCAATCTTTATTAATAAGTTTCGCGTATAAAGCTACCCCTAGTGGTAAGGAGTCTTCCCAGTCGTTTAAGGTAGGCGTAGCTATGTTTTTAGAGGGAGAGAAGTGTTATTAGTGTAGGGATTGTCGTTTGGTACACGTTTGTTATGTAGTACGCGTTTGTGACGTGTATTTGCAATTATAGGGCTTAGGACCAGTTCTGGCCTTAAATCGCGAAGACTTATAAAGCGTATTGTTCTGCGTAATAGACGCAAGAATCTATAATCTAGGAAAGGCTTAGGACTAGTTCTGGCCTTTAAATCCTTAGATTTGTGGAAGAGTTCTATTTAAGGTTTAGAACCAGTTCTGACCTTAAAAGACAGCTTCCTCTAGTATAAGTAGCACTGGTACAGTGGCTTGTCTCTTCTTGGTAGAATACCTAGCTGTTCTGTGGTATAACAGTAAAGTTAACCACTGATTAGTGTTGGTAACACAAGGTGATATTACGTAGTTACAGTTTGTAGCTAGTATAATGTTGTTCTTGTTTCTTTCTTCCTCCTGCTTAAGGAAGGGTAAGGAGCTTAAGGCTCCTCGCCACGCTAGTGCCGCGGCGACACGTAACGGCAACTTGCCTCACGTGACGGCAACTTGCCTCGCGTAATGGCAACTTGCCTGTATTCCCAATAGAAAGAGCTTATAAGGATATATTATAAAGCTATTTAGGGGGCCAATGGCCTAGAGAGCAAATAAGTAGGGTATAGTTACGACGTCAAGCACAGAAGCTAAGTTATTAGCCCTATTATAGACAGTAAAGGAAGCTATCTTTTATTAGCAGGCTATTTAAAGCAATAATATTACACCTAAACAAGCCCTTAATTATTAAATACGATAACACCTAAACGCTCTAACTAATTATAGAAAATATGGTAAAGCTAACTATAAAGCTCTAATATATTAATATCTATTAATACTAGCTATATTAGGAATACGTAATAAGATAAGTATAATTTTAATAGACAGCAATAAAGGAGATAATCGATAATAGACTTATAAAGGCCCTATCTAAGCAGAGGTTTTAAAGCTTTGTTAATATAATTAGAATAATAGATATTAAGAAGCAGCTAAATAAAAAGAAGTAACTAGAGGACCTAAGGGACAGTATTAGTGTAATGGAACCTTGTAGCAAGAACTACGGTGGGTCCTGTTATTGGGCCGGGTATGTAGATATAAACAGGTCAATAACATAATAACAACTGGTGGAGTGGTTGCCTAACAGATTAACTCTAATTATATTCTAAGATTTACTACAAAGAGAGAACTATCTGGGTAGAGACTATGGTCCTTTAAATACACAACCATACGCCTAAGAAATCCCTTCGCTCCGTAAGGTACGTGTGCTCTATCTACTCCGTTATAGATTATACAGATTACACAGATTATATAGATTACATTACGTGACCTTAGCTACTATTCCTTATTATATGGTTCCACCAGATCCATTTTAAACTGTGCCTATATTAACTAACTAGCTTCCGCCAACTCCTCTCTAAGTAGTTATAATATTGTACTTAAGCTATCCGTAACACTATCTCCCTCCTCTTTATCTTTGTCTTTAAAGATTCCTAACATCTCTAAGTCGTCCACTAGAGGTGTAATGTCCGTTTAATTAATCTGGTTAATATCCTTACTTATTATACCTAAAGCATCCTCTTCTTCTTCTACAGCTTATTAGTCTCATACTATTGCTACAATATTATCTCTTGGTAAGATAATGCCGTCTCCGTATTCTTATTATGCGAAAGAAGGGTTAGTTTATGTTGTACTAGCAAGTCCTTTATCTTAATAACCTTCCTCTTGCTTAGAGTGCACTAAAGCAAACATTTAATCGTCCTATGACGTTCGCTCCGTCTCTAACGCTAAGTATACGCGTCCTATAACTCTTAATAGTCTTTAGGTTCCCTAAGTAACTTATTATAAGGTCTTGTATTTAATCTGCCGCTAAGAAACTTAATAGTAAGCTAGCCTCCATACTGCTTAAGATTTAACGTGTTTTAGAAGAGTCCGCATATATCCTTAAAGCTTAGCGTCTAGCTTACGCTTATCTTTAACGCCTTAAATATGTTTATAAAAAGGTTCGTTTTAAGGAGTGGAAACTTATTTAATAGGGTCTGTCTAAGCTGGGTAATAAAAGAATGGACTTTCCTCCTATAAGGGAAACAACTCTAAGTAGCTTAGCAATTGCTCCTCTTAGGTCCCCCTTAGGTGACTTATTCTTTAGCAATTCTTTTTTATTAATGCTGCCTAACCTACTTTCTTCTAATACTCCTATACCTTTCCCATAGCATTCTCTAGATTGCTTAGTAGTTCCTAGGTAGTCTTACTATAGCCTATCTATTTTACTTTATACCATGTTTTATTATCTACGTCCTTATAACTAATAATCTTTAAAACTTGCCACTTGTCTTCTTCTTACCCTTTGTACATATCTGCCTTATAGACTAGTGGTTTAATATCTCCGTGTGCTAGCTCTAGTATTGCAATATACTGTATAGGGTAAACTTTTATTTTAGCTAGTAGGTTTAACTTAAACATAACTAATAAAATTCTTTGTGTGATTTTAAAAGGTCCTAGTTTAATATAGTCTAACTTCTTGCTTAGTTGTTAACTCTTAAAATTTTTATATAGTAGCCATACTTTATCTCCCTCCTTAAGATCTAGTCCCTTAGATCTCTTAGCATTATAGTACCTTTTTATTTATTCTTGTACTAGTTTAGCTATTTCTTTAAGGTCTGCATAAAGATTTATTAAAGTCTCTATTCTTTCTTTAGCTATGCTACTCGTCTTCTTTACTTAATATAGCAATAACAATAATCTTGGCTTATATCCGTAATTCGCCTTAAATAGTAACGTTCCTATTCCTTTTTGTGGTGTTGCGTTATATATAAACTATATAACTGGTAATAATGATACCCAATTGTTCTATATATAATTAATATAGTGCTTTAGATACTGTTCTAGTGTCTAGTTTAATCTTTCTGTTTATCTGTCCGTCTGCGGATAATACGCCGTTAAGGTTGCTGCGCAAACTCCTTATTCCGCCAAGAATACCTTCTAGAATGCTGCTATAAATCTCAGATCTCTGTCTAATACGATCTTACTTAATACTCCGTATTTTATAAACACTTCCTTAATATAGATTCTAGCAATATCTTCTGCTAATATTTCCTCTGTGCATGTTATAAAGTATCCCCACTTTATAAGCTTGTCCACTATTACTAAGATTACATTATAATCTTGTCCTGTAATAGGATCTTTTAACTTTAATAACTTAATAATAAAGTCCTATAATATGACTTCCTATAGTCTTTCTGGTATTTTAACAGGTTATAGCCCTCCGTACGGCCTATGCCTTATTAGTTTATTTCTTTAGCAATCTAAACATTTTCTTATAACTTGTCTTGCTAGTCCCCAGATTCCTTAAATAATATATTCCTCTTAAAGTCTTAACACTAAGCCTATGGCTCTATTATGTCCTTAAGTTAGTCCCTTATAGAATAACTTAATAAATTCTTTTACAATAGACCTTGGAATATAGGTTACTTCTCTATTCTTATACTATTCTGTGTCTAGATCCTCTACCTATATTACTTAGATCTTTTGTATCTAATTACTCTCTAGTAATTTATGGATCTGCCCTTCTCTGGTTGCTGTAATCTTTAGATAATTATACCTAATTAATCCGTCTTAATCCTTCCGCAATAAAGCTCCTAATAGCTTTTCGTTATTTTATAGTTTAGCTTTTCTGCTTAGAGCATCTGCTAGTGCATTGTCTGTACCCTTAGTATACTAAATCTTAAAATGGTATTCTATAAGCATTTCCGCCTATCTAACCTGTCTTTGGTTAAGTTCCTTTATTATTAGGAATCCTATAAGGTTCTTATAGTCTATCTTAACTATAAATAGTTTTTCTGTGCCTTATAAGAATGCTCTCCATTTTTTTTAATACTGTAACTATACCTAACAACTCCTTGTTGTAGATGTTATAGTTCAGTTCTAGTAGTGTCATCTTCTAACTATAGTACGCCACTAGATGCTATGCATCTTAATACTTCTATAGCAAACATGCTCCTAGTGCAAAGTCTAATGCATCTATCTTAACAACCGTTTCTAACTTTGGTTAGTAGATTTTAAGGATTGGTTTCTAGGTAAACAACTCTTTAAGTTCTTGGAATAGCTTTTTCTACTTACTACCCCAAACCTATAGTTCTTCCTTTTTCGTTAACCTTGTAAATAGCTTAATACTTTTTAATCATTGTGCTATGAACCTCCTATAGTAATTACAAAACCCTAGGAACAACCTTAACTATATAACGTTCTCTAGTTCTTGCCAACTTACTATAGCTTTAACTTTCTTTGGGTCCATGCTGCTTCTTCCTAGTTCTATAATAAATCCTACAAAATTAGTCTTTCTTGTAAAGAACTCGCATTTCTTAATTACTACTAGCATTTATTCTTCTTATAGTCTCTTTAAGACCCATTTAACGTGTTCCTTATGTTCTTTCTCGCTCTCTAAGTAGATGATAATATTGTTAAGGTATGCTATAACAAACTTATTAAGGTGTTCTCCTAATATACTATTAATTCGTTTCTGGAACGTTGCTGGTGCGTTTATAAGCCCAAACTGTATAACTAACAGTTTGTATAGTCCTTCCTTTAACCTAAAGGCTGCCTTCCATTTATTACCTTCCTTAATTCTAATCTAATAGTATGCCTACCTTAGATCTATCTTTATAAAGATCTTTGCGTTGCCTATCCTGTCTTAGATTTCACTAATTAAGGGTAAAGGATACCTATCCTTTCTAATAATACTATTTAACTGTCTATAGTCTATACACATCCTAAGTTTTCTATTTTTCTTTAGGATAAATAATACTGGATATCCTGCTAATGACTGTAATGGTCTAATATATCCCTTTTATAAGTTTTCCTGGATAAACTCCTTAAGCGCCACTAACTCTGTTTTAGTAAGCTTATAAATTAAAAAGAACTTTAGACTTGTTCCCTCTTCTAACTCTATCTTATGGTCCTATGCTATATATTTTAACAGCTTTTTACTTTTTAGTAACTATAACTTTTTACTATACTTATAGTATCTCTTTAGTACATAACTTAAGCTTTACTTAGTCTCTTTGTATATTGCTCCAACTTGGTACCATACCAACTTAGCTTGCTGTCGCATCTTACGTTGTTAAGTATCTCTAATATTAACCTAACCTATAACCCAATCAATCTTTAGATTATATTCCTATAACTAAGGCATTCCTAGTATTACCTTATCCTTTCCCAACAGTAGGATATTAAAAGATACTTTAACTGGTCTCCCTTTAATAGTTAACTAAATAGGTCCTATTTTAAGATTAATAGTACCTCCTCTGTAGGCTATCTAATCTCCTAAAATTATTATAAGTGGATATAGGTGTTCCTTTTGTCTATATAGTAACCCCATTCTCTCCACTACTACTAGTAATATGTGGTTTCTTATTGCTCTACTATCTATTAACGCTTTAAACTGCTAATCTTGCCACTTAACTTATAAGTTTAGGTGTTGTCTATAAATTCCTTTAAGGGTCTAAGGCTCTACCACTAGTTCCCTCTAGTTCTATAGGCCTCCCCTTTTCCTAACTATTAGCTGCTAGATCATATTTATACTTAGTTCGCTTCTTTTCCTCTATATGCCATAGACAAGTGTTCTCTAGGCAGTCCTACTACTATTATCCATCTAGGCATTCTTCTATAAGGAATCTTCTGGGTTAAAGTATTAGGTCCCCTTAACTCTGTACTTCTACTAGGTGCCATCTATATATATACTTAGCATCTCTAAACCGCTTCTCCTCTAGTACCTAATACATCCTTACTGGGTACTTCCGGTTTTTGTCCTTTAGTGCTCTATGTATATTGCATACGTTATCCATATAAGCTATCCACAATAACGTATAGTGTGCTAGGTGACTTAGGTTAACTCTTAACTTGTCTTTATCCTTAAGTTTAAACCAATACCTAGTTAACCTAACTACTAGTATTTCTACTACGGGTACTAAGATTTATTATTTACTTCTCTAGTCCCTAGATCCCTCTTCTAGGTTCCTTAATATTATAATTAATACTCCTTTAATATAACTTATGCGTTTTTCCGTAATAGGTTAATCTTAGACAACTTTTTTATTTAGCTATATATAAAAGTCTTCCCATTTATTATTATATTATTGCCTATACCACTTTCCATATAGCTAGTTTAGTATATATAGTCTGTCTATAAGAAAGTACCTTATTATTACTACATTATAACATCCTTTAGTATGTCTTTCTTTAAATCTAACTAGAATATCTAGATCCTCTTCTTGTTCTAGTTCATCCAACCATTTTACTCTAGGTATCCCTGCACTAGGCCTATTAGTGACTCTTTATATAGGTACTCTATCCCTTATATAACCTAGCATAGCTAACCTCTTATCTAGCTTTTGCTCTTACTATACAATAATTCTTTGCCTAAACTTATCTATAGTTTCTTGTTTTCTGCGTCTTGTAGCTAGATCCTTAAAGTCGTCTTACTTCCTAATCTTAGTATTAACTTTTTAATCTTTAGGCTAAACACTGTGTTCACCTAGAATTGCTATAGTCCTTATTTATTTCTCAAAATCTTGGCTTCCTAATAACGTTCTTATTCATTCCCTAAACTTATAGTTCTTAAACTTACGTTCTATACTTATTTATTGGTTACTAAACTAAGTTGCTGCTCTTTCCCATCGGTTTTTGTCCATTATAGGTTCCTAGGCTGTCCTTATCGCGCCTTACAAGTCTAGAGCTTTCCTTATCTCTTCTTAAAAATCTTAGACCTGTGGCCTTTTACCTTTTACAAGTGGTAAGCTAGCACTAGCAGTCGTCTGCTTACTTAATTGTCTCTAGATATTACTCCTTCCGTCTTATAAAGCAATGGAAATTATATCTAATGGTGTTATAATACCCATTACTAATCCGCGTTCTATAGTAGTTTTAGTCTCTACTTCTATTGCGTTATTAAGGTGTAAGTGCTCCTAGTTAGCCCCCCTTTCTTCCTCGTTGCTATTAATTAATAAGTACTCTAACTCTATTGTTATTGTTACTAATCTTTGTCCATATATTGCCTTAATATCTTAATCTAGCTTATAGAGTTAATCTTATTCTTTATCTAACTCTGTAGTTCCTTTAAGCCCTCTTAACTCTAGCTCTTACGGCTAATAGCTTGCGCCATACTTAGCGTCTTTATAAATTTAGCATACGTTGTTATAACAAAACGCAAAGTGTTTAATTAAACACTCCTTAGTCCCACGCAATATCCCTATATCCGCGTTATTATACTCTAACAACCTAGTGCCCTTTACTACGTGGTTACTCTAACCACCTCTACAGTCTCTAGTAAAATGACCTTATTTTCCACAATTTATGCAAGCTCCATCTTTAAACCACTTTTCTTATTATAGAGTCCGCCTAAACATCTTCTACTACTAAGATCCCTAGTTTAGCCTCTACTTCCTAGTCCTATAATTACTTAATCCTTAACCTCTAGGTTTCCATAGTTTCTTTGTCTATCTCTTAGATTCTTTAGTACCGCTTAGGTCTATTAGCTCTGCGCCATTCTATAGTTTTTAGCTCTATGTTTGCTAATATATACTCTATGCCTTATACAACTGTAGAACTCTGTCTTGCCCTTTTTTAGCTTGTTCCCTTTAATAAATCCTATTATTAATCTTTATTACTTAATCTATTAACTCTCTTAGAGTATCCGCATCTTCTATTAGGATAATTACGTCCTAGACTTTAGCCTTAAGTCCCTATTTATACTGTGCCATAAGCGCCTTATCATTCCATTCGACCTATATAGCTAGCGTTTAAAACTATGTTGTATACTCTATTGCTAAGGTTCGTTGCGTTAGGTTCTAAAGCTTTTATTCTACTATAGTTGTGGCCTCTAGGTCTCCAAACATCTGCGTTAACTGTTTTATAAACCCGTTCTAACTGGCAAATATATACCATATATCTTGGTTAGTAGTTGTCATGCTATTAGCCTATATTTTGGTAAGATAAGGTTTAAACCACTTAAGTGCTTATCCTGTTAGAAACAATCCTGCGTATACCACTTGGTCCAACAATATTGCCAACTTTGCTTTTTTCTATATAACCTTAAAATGCATCTGTATAAGGAACCCCTTAAGCTTTAACTTCTCTCCTAAGAACCGTTTAATTAAAGGTAACTTAACCTTTACTGTTCTAATTCTATTAATACGTTCTTTAAGTATCCTATTATTATTTTATAAGTAATTAACCATTTCCTATAACTAATCTTACGTAACCATCTAAGAATCTATATCTGCTATACTGGTATCTCCGCCTAAGATAGTAGCTGCCGTTAATAGTGTTATAACTAGTGCTTTAGGTAGCATGTTGTTCAACTCTTATTTAATACCGTAACCTTAGTAGTAAATATATAACAGAACCTTATAGCAAGAACTACAGTGGGTCCTATTATTGGGCCGAGTATATAGATATAAATAGGTCAACAACGTAATAATAACTAGTGGAGTGGTTGCCTAATAGATTAACTCTAATTATATTCTAAGATTTACTATAAAGAGAGAACTATCTAGGTAGGGACTGTGGTCCTTTAAATACACAACCATACGCCTAAGAAATCCCTTCGCTCTGTAAGGTACGTATACTCTGTCTACTCCATTATGGATCACACAGATCACATAGATTATACAGATCACATCACGTGACCTCGGCTACCATTCCTCGTCACATGGTTCCACCGGATCCATCCTAGACCGTGCCTATATCAACCAACTAGCTTCCGCCGACTCCTCTCCAAGTAGTCGTAACATCGCACTTAAGCTGTCCGTAACACCTAGAGCAAGACGGAAGGATTTAGATAAGATTATGGTTTAATTAACTCATTAATGGATATAAGAAGATGGCTAGCTTTAACCTTAAAGAGCTTAAAGCTAAGGGGGTATGTTAGATAATCTATATTCTCTAAAGGCGTAGGTTATATATATAAGTCACGTGCACGGAGCCTGTACACTGTAAAGTCTCTTCGTAGCTTAAAGCCCTAGGGGCTTATCAGAAGCATTAATTAATAATTAAGAAGATTATCAAATTAATTAACCCATTTTATTAATGAACTGCTCTATATGCATTTCGTGACAATTATAGGCTCTATATTAAAAATAGGGATAAGTAGAAAACCGCTTTTAAAACCTAATATAACCACTTTAAGTATTTAGTAATGCCTTTTAGGCTAGCTAATGCGCCTATAATATTCTAATTATATATTTATAGAGCCTTAGGGGGACTAGTTAACCGTATATATATTATCTATCTAGATAACATTCCAATCTACTTAAAAGATAAGGATTAGCAATACGTCCGTAAAATAATGGAACGCTTAAATAATTAGTGTCTCTACGCTAAGGCGTTAAAGTATATCTTTAATACTAAGCAAGTTAAGTTCCTAGGTTATATTGTAACGCCTATAAATATAGTTATAGACCTAGTACGAGTGTAGATAATTTAAGGGTGGCTAAAACTAAAGAGCTACTAGGATATTTAAGTATTCCTAGGCTTTACTAATTTCTATAGACGCTTTATCTATAACTACTTAGATATTACCTAATACCTATCCAACTATATTACTAAAGCTTCCTAAGACCTAGCCTAAGGAGTAAAAAGCTTAAAGGTAGGAAGAAAGAAAACTAAAAAGGGACTAACTAAATGGTATAAACTATAGATATGGCCTAGAAAGGTATAGGAAGCCTTTTAGGAACTATATATAAGGTTTATAAAAGCTCTACTATTATAGCATTTTAACCTAAATTAGCTACTAATAATAGTTACTAATATATTAAAATTTGCCCTTATTAGTATCCTACTGTAACCTAATAGGCATCTAGACTCTACCCAGCTCCACTAAAGACTAGTAGTATTCTATAGTAGAAAATTCTAGGGACCTAAAGTTAGGTATTATACCCATAATAAGGAACTACTAGCTATAGTTAACTGCTTTAAATAGTGGTAATACTACCTTAAGCACGCAAGCCATACCACTTATATACTCTTAGATTATTATAATTTACGCTACTTTATAACTATAAAGGAGCTTATACCTTAATAGGCCAGATAGGTAGAGGAGCTCGTATAATTTAATTTTAAGATTAAATATAAGCTAGAGGAAAATAACCCTACTAATAGACCGTTATAATAGCTAAACTATACTAAAGGCTTTAAAATAGAAGAAGGAAAATAGATAATAAATATCTTACTCCCTATATTATAGAACAAGCTTTAGGCATAAGATACTTAAGCACCTACAGCTCTATATATTAAGCCTTAGGTAGTGTAAACCCTATTAGCTTCTACTAATATTCTAGCTAGTACCCGGTCCGTTACTAATAAGGGTCTAAATATACCTAGATAGGACGTCCCTGATATACTTTTAGAACTTAGTAATATATTACCTCTAATTACTAAGCTATCCCCTTAAACTAAAAGTAAAGCTATAGAGTAATTGAAACCTAAAGCCCTATAATAACTAAAGAACTTTAACCTTATAGCGGCCTTCCTAATATATACGCACTGGAGAGTTGTAAGATCTATAATACTATCTAGTTATATATTTGGAGTAGTATAAGACAAAATAGCTTTTATCTAGGAGCTATTTAAAAGGTTAATAAATCTTATCCATAAGGTGCAACGGAGAGACGCCTTCTATGCTATCTTTAATGCGGAAGTAGACCGGAAATATAACAGAAAGGAAGCTACTAGGCGCTATTATTAGGAAATAGACCTAATAGGCCTACTGCGTAGATATAGTAAGGTTTAGGTACTATAAGAAGCAAATCTATAATAGAAGATTCTTATAAAGAATTACAATAACCCTTTAGGCGGCTACTATAGTTAAGCTAAAATAGTGGAATTACTTTAATATAAATACTATTAGCTAAAGCTTAATTAGAAAGCAAAGGAATATTGTCAGTATCACCCGGGGGGTACTGCAATTGCAATAAGTAGTTCTGGTTCTTGGTTTATTCGTGTCTTTCTTGTCTACCAAAAGAGAAAGAAAGGGGTAGTAAAGGTCGGGCTATCTATCGGGCCGTAGGTGGTCAGGTGACCCACGCTACGCCATACAGCCCCTGCCGTATACGCTCTGCGCGTAACGTTATTTACAACCTCTACTCGTACAGACACTGGCGACATTTATAAAAAGAAAGGATAATAGGCTTTATACCAAATTATCAGATAATCTATAGAAAAAGCATAGGTAGTGGAAAAACCATTAATCTATTTCCCTTATATAAACTGTGTGATAGAATCAAGATGTTATGTAAGGAAAGAAGGTAAGAAAGTACAAAGGGGAAGTATATAGGTTAACAGGTGCTTGGGGCGTAATCGCGGATATTTCAGGTATTGCGAATATTACGGATATTGCGGATATCGCTGCGGATATTGCGGATATTGCGGATATTGTGAACATTGCGGATATTGTGGTGGAAACAGGTAGGCGCGTATAAGGTGTTACTAAGATGTCCCATAACAGAGCGTAGTTAAAGTTAGAACTAAAGGTGTGGCGGCTTCGGAAGGTATAAGAGTTATAGAGCTGTTATAAATTATAGGGGAAAACAGGTAGTAGTACGGTACCAGCGACAGGGTCGTTCGGGTGGCAGTATAATGCCAACAACGGGGCCGTATTCGCAGGCGTATCGGCACGAATTCTTGTCTGTCTGTAGGCGTATTGGCACGGCAGTTGTCTCATTTATAGTCACGGGCGTTTGTGGGCGCACGGGCCATATAGCCTTTGTCCATACGTTCCAACACTGGCAGTTCTCTCTTTGTGCTTGTGGCGCTGTAGGGAGGCAGCAAGGTGTTGGTTTAGCTGCAGGTAGAAGCAGTAGAAGTCAGTTAGCTACAGGCAGAGTAGTAAGGGTCTATTATAATAGCAGTACGGTGCCAGCGACGGGTTTAGTTCCGTAGGCAGATCGGCACGGAGTCTTATTACAGGGTTAGTTCGTCCTCCTCCTAGGTCTAGTTGCTGGGATATAAGTATAATGGGTATTTAAGGGTAGTGCTGCTGTTGGGTAGCAGTTAGTGCAGCTTACTAGGGTATAGATATAATAGGTAGTTGAGGTGTTACAGGGGTAGGTGTCTGCGTTCCAGGCGGTGTTGTAACTATGGCTATAGGCTGGGGTATAAGTGTAATAGGTAGTCGAGGTATCGTAGGGGTAGGTATCTGCGTTCTAGGCGGTGTTGTAGCTGTAGCTGTAGCTATAGCTGTAGGCTGAGCTAATTTTAGGCCAATAGTTAAACCGTTAAGAGTATGGTTTAGTCTAGCTCGCAGTGTTCCTGTAACGTTTATAGGCGGAGCTGTGACGTTTATGGGCAGAGCTGTGACGTTCGTAGGCGGAGCCGCGACGTTCGTAGGGGGAGCTGTGACGTTTGTAGAGGGAGCCGTGACGTTCGTAGGCGAGGAAGGCTCGGCTGTAGGGGGGTCATTTAAGACAGCTAGGGTTGGGGTAGATGACGTTGGAGTTAATAAGCGTAATTTAAGGCAACGGTTAATAATATACGAATTAAAGGGTCCTTCGTTGTCGATAAATAGCTTAATTTCTGCATCTAACCATTCCGTAGGGTCGTCCTCGTGGGCGACGTCGTATAGTGCTTATAGTACTAACTTGCTCTTCTTATTAAAGACCCATACTCTATTACATCGGAGCAGTTGTTTAAGTCTTTTAATTGCAGACCTATTAGCGTCTTTAAATGTCTGTACCTTAAAATTATTAAAGTCCTCTTGGTATAATTCCCATAAGCTTTTATCCTTAAAGTTGCGCTTAATATACTCATTGATTTTGAAGTTAATGTAGTTGGTAAGATCTTCTGCGGTGGTCTCATTGGTTAGGGTGATCCCATTGCCCCAGTCCGGACGTTGAATTCCTGTGTCGGACATAATTGACTAGCGTAGATCGTGGTGTAGGTAGGGGGTGCTGCTGACGCTGCTGGGTTGTAGGGGGTACTGGCGCTCAGTAAAGAGGTCGTACTAGGTATTGATTTGCGTGATGGACGCGAACCGGACGAAGCCTTGGTAGGAGCCAGTTCTTTGAGTTCCCAGGGCCTTGGTAGGAAGGGTTCTCCTTAGCAAACGCGACGAGATCGACGGGCCTTGGTAGGAGCGATCGCGTGTTGTCTCTCTTCGTAATAACACCGGATTCTGATCTGTGA